>Ga0307377_10000018_pt1 | contig 288792 bp, 269 predicted proteins | sample TR3MG_FD_202535 | JGI IMG/M metagenome (GOLD analysis project Ga0307377, IMG submission 202535) | Soil microbial communities from Risofladan, Vaasa, Finland - TR-3 | ecosystem: Environmental > Terrestrial > Soil > Coastal area > Acid sulfate soil | place: Finland: Risofladan, Vaasa... | reverse complement strand
GCCAGCCAGCAGTTGGTCGATTAAATCCGGCGATGGTGCTTTCTTTGTTGCGGTCATGGTCACTCCTTTTTGAAGTTAGGCAGTTTCCTGCCAAATGACCGTTTACACAAAAATTTTTACACCCTCATAAAAATGGCAAGGATCAAAAAATTCTCCGCGTTAATTGCACTTGTTATGTTGCTGTTTACGATGAGAGTACGTCATTCATGCACGTATATTTATTCGCCCACTTATCTGTGAGTGGGGAAAATTAATTCCAATTTTTCTGAATGTGTTTCGATTAACAACTTGAGCAATCCCGCGTCTAACGAGTTCGTTACATGCCCATAGTACATCCCAAGGTATTGCTTGTAGTGATTCAGCAATACTTTCATAGTGGACGAAATTATTATTTGAAAGATTATTGAATACAGTTTCTGTAAAACTTACATCAATTGTCGGGTGCCTCGCACCTTCGGAATCGCACCAAATAATAAGATCGTTCCAAACTATGAAATGAGCCCTACAACCGGTATCTCTCCAAACAGAGGGATAAATTGTAAGTTTTTTATTATGCTCGTATTTTCGCCAAGCTTTGCCGACACGACTATCTAAATTTACGGCTATCGTTTCCCCACAGCCATCAGGACACATCATTACAATTGTACGGGCTACTCCCCTCACCACCATGGTGCAATCGCCCGGAGTATGAAGTTGTGCAATTGCTCCCGCGTATTTATCTACTATTCCTTTTAGGTGAATGTGGTGCGCCTTATTCATGATATTCCTTCATTATTTTTATCGACGCCCAAAGAAACCCCGAAATTTATCACTTCCTTCATCAGCAAATCCTTCCCGTACAAGGCTACGACAGACCATAAGCACATCCCAAGGTATTTCGCCTAGAACTTCCGCAATGTCATAGAAAGAGACGAATTCATTTATTGGAAGTTGCTCACGAACAGCACTTATAAAGTGTAACGACTCTTCCTTTCGGGTTGAATCGTAAAAATTCTCATCATAACGATTGAATAAAAATATTTTGTTTCGCCATATGATGTAATGACTTTTGCACTCACTTTCCCTCCAAACTGATGGATATAGGCTAAGCCCGGTACGCTGATTTTTATACAGCCGCCATGCTGGACCGGCACGTGAATCGAGGTTGATTGGAAACTCTTCCCCGCAACCGCAAGGGCACATGAGAATTAACCAGCGAGGTCCTTGGCGGTCAACGATAACTGCATCGCCAGGGTTCTTCAGATAATTGCTCGCAGCACCACGAGATAGGACAGTTGCCTTAAGAGTTAGCTTGGGATTGATCATGGGTTGCTTTTGACCTCTCTACAGCCTGCCCGTTGCTAATCTGTTGGGTGAAATGCTGATCGATCTGTGTGAGTATTTGATGTCCAATGATAAACGAAATCGCTCGAAGGTTTTCATTAGCCAACTTGAATGAATGCTTGTTGCAGCCCTTACGAATAAGGCAAACCGCTAGCACAAGAGCGTACTGATCGTCACTTAGCACAGCGTGGCGTGATAATGTACGAATCTGCCCCACACAATCGTAAAACCAGGACGATAGATTGGCGGCGTGACAGGGGACGACGAAACTATTCAAAACTTTCAAAGTGTAGAGAGACGTGACTGACTCTAGCAATTTTCTCGGATTATTTTTGCTGCGTGGGTCACGCCCAAAACCCTCCACCAACAAACCGCCTTCGAGCGATGCCGGATCATAGAGCATCGGATACTCATCCTCCATTTTCTCGAAATCTATGATTATCGCGTCTCCATTACGGACAAGAACATTGGTTGCATGCAAATCGCCATGGGCGGGGCCAGACATGACCTGACTTTGACTGCACCGATCAAAGATCGCCCGTAAAGGGGTAACGACGGGAGTGCCTCCCAATTTACTAACGATATTTGCGCGGGCCTGGGGGAGACTGATTTCATTTCCATCCTCGTCCAACCATTTCCCCTCTAAAAATTGTCCGAGGGTACGATGAATATTTGGCTGAGCTTGTTTACGCCATGCTCCCAAGGTTTTATCGAAGAGATTAGCGATTGCATGGCCAGCCCGACCCGCAGGTGCGCTGTCACGGATCGCCTCGGTACCTTCGACGAAATCGCCAACAAGGATCCCCTGAGAGGAGCCGAGGTTGCATCGATCTGGTCTCAACTTAGGGCCGAGGTGATATGGAACGTAATCGAGGGCATGGCCCATGTATTTATCGTACTCATCCACAATCTTTTTACGCGGCCCCAGCTTGACGAGGTGAAGGTATGGCCAGTCGTACTTCCAACCGCCCACTAGCGGTTGCTGAGAAGCGTAGGCCTTGAAAACCTGAGCGCCCGAAAGCCCGTCCGTCATTTTCTCTAGGTGTAGCGTGTGACAATTAGAAAAAGCCCTCTGGAGGAGCATTAGCCGCTCAGCATGGCCATCCTGACCTAGCGATTGAATGTCGTGGCCATCGAATTTCAGCTCCGTATTGGGCGCGTTTCCAGCAGGATGATCGCAGACGGTGTGCGCGACACTAGCCCAACTTTCGGTAGAATCGAAGATGTAGACGTATGGCGCAAGGTTGCTGACCTCCCTTTCTCTCAATTCCTTTGGTATCCGATCCCACTCCTCCCGGCGAATGTTTGCCAGTGGAACACGCAAATCTAGCAGTGTATCGATAACAAGATTACGTGCCACAATGCTCTTTTCTGGATCCCACGCGATCCTTACATATACACGCACATCGTTATTCAAGAGCAACGGAATTACTGCGCTCATCACGGGCTTCAGTGCGTTCCGCTTTTCTGGCTTTTGGGAGAATATTACTGCGTCAAGTAGTGCGATAAATCCAGGATTCTGTAAGTCTTCTATCGTGCAAGGTACGCATTCATATTTGCGCTCCTTGAATCGTTCCAGATCAGACGCTAACGGAAGTTCTTGATAGAAGGCAATTTTCGCCCGAGGCACCCCTGTAGACGAAAATTCGCGGATTGGCATATTATTGATTCCGTGTGAACAGTGCCTGTGCGTCACCGCGCCCAAGTACGCCGCTCGGCGAGCAGATGTAGCAAGCTGGATTCCTACTAGCCGTTACCGATCGAAGCGAAGGTTTGTTGGCGTTGTACAAAACGTAGCGACCTTCGCTAGGGATGCCCAACGTAATGGCCATAAACATCGTAATGGCGAGTGAGGTCACAGTGCTATTAATGGATATTACTGCGGGTGCAGGCTCACTCGCGCCCTGAATGTATGGATCAAGACGGCGCTCTTCTTCACTCATCATGTCTCGCCGAACCTCTTCAGCATCAATAAGTCCGCTACAGGTAAAGCAGGGCAGTCCAGGCGCAAGTGCCTGTATGCGCCCATGTATCCCAGTAACCTGTCCGTCTACTGCCGTAATTATCGATCCGACATCAACGCATGGTATTAGGTACTGGTAAGAAATTTGCTGAATGACGGCACGGCTGCCATGCGAATCTGTACAAGAAAAAAGAAAATCAGCGGAAATTAATTCCTTCGCAACATGAGTGCGAGTAACATCGCCCTGCACGCATTTGACTGACGCTTCTGGTGCTATCTTGGCTATGTGACTGGCCGCAACTTCGACCTTGGGCCGATCAATATCTCCATTGGTAGCGCCTACCACACGGTTCAGGTTTGTGGGTTCAACTCGGTCTGGATCGATGAGGATGAACCGTCGAACGCCCAAGTGCGCTAGATGTTCCGCGGCCACTGAACCTGTACCGCCCAACCCGACTATCGCGATAGTAAGTGACCCCATAACGCGCTGTCCAGCCTCGCCAAAAGCTCGTACTTGACGATCAAAAATAGGCAGTATGGGTTCATCCCTATGGCCTGATTCGAAGAGTACGTCGCGCCGTTCCCCGATTGAGACGATTTTTATCGGATTCGAAGTGCCAAGTTGACGTCCCCGCCATCCTCCGGCACTTATAACAACTGCTCCATGTGGAACTCCTGGCATTCTCACTGCCAGAAAGTTGGCCAAGAGATTCTCGCCCAAGTCATCCACCTGCGAAAAGTTGGGGCGCTCCTCGTCTAAATGCGAGTGGACAAAAACAATCGAATCTCCTCGTATACGAGCTTTTTTACTTACTTTTGCAACAAACACCGGATTGAGTTCAGCCATGACCACGCTTTGTTTGGTGTAACTTTCAGAATCTGGAATCTCAATCTCTCTGACAATGAAGCGCACCCCACCATCGGTGCGAACAACCCGAGAGGCAAACAGTACTGCGCATCGCTCCGTTTCGCCACCTAGAACTTCGCTAGCTAATAGATTTGCGTGAGTTTTCGAGATCGTGAGTTCAATCATCGCGCTGGAATAAGCCTATTCATAATCGCGCTATAAAAGGTCACCAACTTATCGCGGCTGGGATCCCAAGTTTGCAAGTGCCATGAAAACCACGTAAGAGGCCGCCCGGGAGATGGATCGCCCGGAATCGCGGTACCCTCATTTGCACTTTGGGGCAGCGACCCATTTGCTAAACGCAGAAGGGGAGATACCCAGAAGCAGTCCGGCTTGGCCGCAGGATACCCTGGAGGTGCCACGAACAGCACATCAACCAACTGTCGGTCCCAACCACTTCTAATTGGAACATTCCTGATAGTGACCAAGTAGCCTCCATTACTGAGGTTCTGGAGCTCGATTCCGATTTCTTTTTCGTCTCGAAGATAACTATGCAACTCTGCAAACTGTTGGTTGATCATTTATGCACCAAATGTCGCAGGAGGAACAGCAAAGAAGTGTTTAACCCGTTCGGCGATATTCACCGCTTCGCCATCGCCTATTGCCTTGTCAGGCTTGTCCCCTTCTTCCTCGAGGAAGAGTTGGTAGTTCGCCGCGACGCCAGCAATTGCCTTGATTTCCGCACCAGTTAGTGCTGTCTGCGCTGTTTCGTACTTCTTGGCATCTACAAAAAAGTGGTTCAGCTTTTGTTTATGTTCTTCAGTCATTTCAATTCCCTTCACAAAATCTTGCGATTAATAATACAAGTAGATATATCCCTAGTACAGCCTGTCAGGATTAACCAAGTCTTTGAATTCTTCTCGATTCGCCCACACGATCGGCTGCCCGGCATTACCAGGCCCATCGATCTGCAGGTGTCGCACGAAGTACTGAACAAGTGCCCGGCGGATCGTTTTACACAACTTCCCATTCTGCATGCCAAAATCTGTTATGACCGAGTCTCTCTGGCCGACTGTCAGATTAGGCCGTGGCTCGATTTCAACTACCGCATACGTATGCCACTCCGAATCCGTCGTTACATCAACTTCACTTACGCGGTGCGAATGGATTTCCTGTATCCGAGTCAATACGAAGTCACGGAACATATTACCTTCGTGACACCAAGCACGCACATGCCATCTGGCACCGTCGAAGGCGAGCGAGTGAGGCACAATCCAGCGTCTCGTCGCGGAAGGGCGACGCATTGACTGATAAGTCACCTCGATCTCTGAGCTATCCCTGATAGCCCAGAGGACAGATAGCAGGACATCAGTCCTCACCCGACGTGTCGGCAGCGTAACAACGTCGCACGGTGGTCTCGAGCCAATGAAGCTTAGCGACGGTGATAAAGTACCTGTCGTTAAATTGGCGAGTTGGTTGAGGAATGTCTGAGTGTCCGGGGCCATAAATCTTGGTTCAAACTGCGGCGTGGCGCGGTAGACCTTCTCGCTCCGGTCATATCCCATGTTGTCTTCGGCGACCTCCATATATTTTGCGAAGTCAAGAGAGGCTTGCTGAATCGAAACGCCGAAGAAATCAGCCAGCTCACTGCGGTTTATCCTACCTTCCCAAAGCAGCCGGAACTCAATGAATTCGACACGGCGGTCTTGGCCCCACCTTCCAGGCTTAGGCTGCCGATTTTCGGTTTTGAAGTTTACAGATGCCAGTGAAAGGCTGGATTCGCCCATATAAAATATACGCCTTTAAACATGATTAATCGTATAACATGTCTAATCATAAAACACGACGTATTTAATGTCAATAGCTAATACAGGCCGGGAGAGATTAACGTGTTGCTTCGTAATCTAGAAAATGACGGTCAGGTTATGTACCAAACAGTAGGTCGCCACCGTCAGCTATCGGGATAGCCAATATTCTCCTGGAACACAAATCACCAATGGCTGGTCGTAAGCAGTCCCGAATCACTAATGCGTAAGGGGCGCGTATATGGTGGGGCCTGCATAAAATTGAACCAAAAGAGTTGGCAAAGGCATCAGCCAAGGAAATTTCGACGTTATTGAACCTGTGATGACTCAACTTAAATTAGATTTCTCCATACCCTTGGTTAACAGCTTAACCAGGTCGTCTATCTAACTCGTTGAGGACTATATCCCACGCTCTAACCCAATCGCCATTGTTTCGCTCTTCTTCAAATCTCAACTTGGCATCTTTTACAGCATGCCATGTATCGACAGCATTGGAAACCATTCCAGAACTTTGAGCAAAGTCATTCCCGATAAGAGCCTCACTGTACGAAAACCAATATAAAAACTGCCTCCAAGACTCCTTGACCCAAGCTTTTCTCTCAGGCGCGTCTAAATTTTCAAGGATTAATTTACTAAATGGGTTTGTGTCATGTGACGGATCGATTGGAAATTCCTTCATGTATCGACGCACGTCTGCTTCCCTTATAAAGGCCAATAATGCAGGTTCAAACCAGTAGGAAATATTTTTGCCGCCACTTGATTCTTCTTCATCCCACCGTCCTTTTGTGAAGCGGCGCAGATTAAAGAATTTTCCGGTCGCAACATTTGCCGCCCCAGCAGCCTTCCACAACACCATTTCTGATGATGTGAATCCGACAGTAATGCGAAATCCTGACTGACTTAATACTCTAATCAATCGTGCAGCACCTTCAAGAGCTCCTGAGTCAGATCGTTCATTACGTGGTTTTTCTTCATCAACAAAGACAAGGTAAATATCTTTTCCACTAAATCTTGAAAGAATAGAACCAACCTGAAGATAGCGTTCGTTCCTGCCTAAATCTGGCAATCCGACCAATGCAGTAAGAAATGGACGCGTCTTGTCTTTAAGTGCCACATCAATTTTGAGTTGCTGTGCGGTTATATCACCTATATCGACAAGCAAATTGTAGTAAGCATCATCAAAAGTTCTGGGTACGAAAGCCGGGCTACACAAGCCAGCAGGATTGAAGGATTTACATACATCAATAATATTAAGGGCAGTTCCTTTCCACCATCCCAATGAACTTTGGTCGGCTGTATCTATGTCACTCGGTTTGTGCGGCCAATGTTGTAGCTTCCCGCGGCTAACAGAGGGAACATAAAGCTGAGGATCAAATATTATGTCAAAGTCTGTCTTGTAAGAACGGAATCTAGCGCATTGTGCAATCGTATCATTGAGCGAATAGTTAACTGGACTAAGAATTGCTCCTGAGAACTGCCTCAACTCAGCTTCAACAACCATGCTCTCTGAGTCGTGCCCTATCTGGTGATAAGTGCTCATGCGTCCCTCCCTAAATTATCACGCCATGCTGCCAACAACATTTCTGGTCTCGCAAATCGTTTCACTGGCCAAACTTCGACCATTTTTGCTAATGCATCAAATCCCCGTTCACTGATTAATTTTCTGAAATGTTCTGTCGAAGGCTGTCGATTGGCGACTCGTTCTACAGTGTGATCTAAAGATGCATTCTCCGCAAATGGATGTATTCCAAACGCTGCATAAGATAAAGTGACTCCTAATGAGAATTGGTCACTTCTCCAGTCAATCAAGTTTTTGTCATTCAAAAGTTGCTCAGGAGGAGCAAAAAGTGGCGTACCAGGACCTTGTAATAGGAATGTTTTGGTCAATGAGCTTGCCTCAAGATGTCTGGCAATACCGAGATCCACAAGTACCGGTGTTCCATCGGCGCGAAACATAATATTGTCAGGCTTAATATCGCGGTGAGTAATACGGTGTTCAGCTAGATGTGCTATTGCTTCGGTTAATTTAACCGCAAGCTGAATTACATTGGCGTGCTGAAGAAACCCCTTTGCAATTTGCTCAGATAACGTCCCACCGGGCAGGAACTCCTCAATCAGATATACAACCGAATTTGCCTCATCATCAATTTTGCCAGTTTTCAATAATCGACATATGTTCGGGTGATTGCATACCATTAGCGCCGCAATCTCACGATCAATCCGTGCCTTATCATTTCCCCGGATTATTAGTTTCAAAGCTAGATCATCATCATGACTTCTGACGAGATATGTTTGCTTAAAAGCACCCGCTCCAACTTCGCCAACAAAGGACAATCCTTGATCGGTGCAAATTTTTCTTGCTAATTGTTCAGGAGTATTAGTGGATACAACCATTGCCAACTAGTGCATGCATCGCCTTACGGTTAAGCCACGGCATTATTGGCTGATGAAATGTACTTTGAAATATAACTTCGACGCCATCCTCGTCTACTACACATAGACCAACACCAAGTTCCTTAAACTCAGCTTTATTTTTGATGGCTGCACTTGCAAAATTGCGAGGTAATACGACATACACTTGATTAGCAAAGCTTGTATTTCGCCATGCCTGATGAATTGCTTTACGCCAATTAGATAACTTTGCTTCAAAAGCAATGATTTCATTTTCATTGCTTAGTGAGAGGATGTCTGTTCGTCCTGAAACATAATCAAATTCTCGAATAACGGCCAGCGGAATCCATGGAGCGGTAGTCAACTCAAGATGAGAAACGAATGTATCAACCAAGTTTTTTTCTGTTGAAAACAATTTTTACCCTCCTAAGAGCTTTCGTTGCTTCAGATTTTATGGTTAAATCGTTGCTAATTAGAAGCTAATTTGCATTAAACTACAAACTAAGATGCCACGCAAGCCAAATACACATAAGACTGAACGGATCACTATCAACGTGACGCCGCAGATGAAGTATTACCTTGAGTGCTTAATCGAAAGGGGGTTGTATGGCAAAACAACAACCGAAGTGGCGAACAATATGGTTGCTAGAGGTATAGAAAATACTATTGAACGTGGGCACATGGCGCACCCAAAAATTGGAACCAAGAAGTAGGAAGTTAGGTTATATGTTGTAGATATGAAACGTATCCACAGAAGGCGAATGGAACTTTGTTGAAGCAGAAAAGTTGCATCTAATTTAAGCGAGTGTTGGGTAAAAAATAGCGAAATATAAAAAGAATGTTATTTGCGATTTTTAGTTAAATTTACATCAACTCACTGTGGTGACCCATAGTAAATCATATAAGCCTTTCTCCAGTCGTTTACCAACATATTGCGCGCCTTCTTTAATGAAATTTTGTTCGCGCACATCTCTTTATGAAGCCGGTTTTCCAGCTTATCCTTAAGAACAGCATTCCACGGGCTGGTGCCATATGCTTGCGGCCATAAATTCTCTACTACATCAGCTCCACCTAATTCTCTGCTAATAAGGTGGTCGATCTCGCACGTCCTTTTTCCTGCGGGAACGCAATGAGAATCATCATATCCAGAATACCCATACAGTTCGAATACCAGCTGTTTCATACTAGCAGTGACATGCCGCTCGTCTCTTCCCCATTTAATGGAGCATATTTTTGCTTTCGTTAAACCAGATCGAACTGCTCCAGGGGTTTTATTTATGTCAGGAAGATCGTCTGCCCAACACATGAGGACAGAGAGCAGCAATGTAGCTACCAGCAACAAAAATCGCATACAGTACCTCTTCATTTTCAGATAATCCTCATGTCTGATATATCCAGTATTTTGTATCAGTCGCACAATACAATATATATCAATTAGTCAATCAATAATTCAGACATGTATAATTGTACCAATCGGATAATACCAGTGATGGCTATAAATAATGATCGGAGAAAACGATGCCACTTAACCAACAGAAACAGATTGATCGCTTATGGAAGTTGCAGGAGATCTCAAGTAAGAATTTGCAGTATATCGCCGACCGTATGGGGAATAAAGCTACGGCAGGAATAGTTACTACTCAGGAAGAATGGGACAAGCTTTTCGACTCATGGGAAGCTGCAAATAAGACGATGCAAGATATTGGCAGCGATTTAAATAAGTTATTGCCCTCTTCTGAAACGTAAAAAATTGGGGTATCCGTAATTTGTGGTTGATGCAACATCAAGGCTTGCCCGCCTCCATTAACTTAAACAGTGTTGATATTATAAAATTGAACTGCCCGAAAGGAGATAGTGGAGACCGGCAATATGTAAAAGACAATACTGATCAGCCAGTTAAATTTGTAAAAGATAGGTTGCTGGGTGTTGAAGAAGCTAAGGCAGACAAGCTGCAGAATATACATTTAAAGTGAAATCCTGCACAGATTTCATAGCTTATTATTAACGACGAAATCGCGTTGTAACCCTTATTAACATGCTCAGGAGAGAACAATGGAACAACAGTTAGTACGTCTAAATTTGGCCATTTCATCAGAATTGAACAAACGCCTTGAAGAATTGGCGAACGCTGGACATACAGATAAAAGCGAGGTATTACGAAAAGCAATTTGTTTATTTGATGTTGTGTCTGAAGCAAAGTCAGAAAAAAAATGGTTTGGCATACTTGATCAGAACAAGAATTTGCTAACCGAGATTGTAGGTATTTAATGTCTGATCTGGAGCAGGATGAGAATATGCGCAAACTGACGTCCAAACTCGTGGAGCAGGTGCAGGTGATGGTCGATCAGTCTGGAGATACCACCGGGTTTGACGCCGCCAAGTGGGTTGCACGCTGGATAGATGAGCCGTCGCCGGCATTGGGTGGAAAAAAGCCTGCCTCATACATGGATACCGTGGAAGGGCAGGAGCGCGTTTTCAATCTCATCGCAAGGATGCAGAGTGGAACGTACGCATGACTAGATTAAACATAGGACTTTCAACTGAAATTGACGAGAAGTTGAACGATATAGCTCAACGTAATGGGATCACGAAAGCTGAAGCTAGCGTTGGCACACCAAGAGATGCGCGGCACTCGTGAGAACCGTTTTATGATAGTACAAGTTGTTATTTTTCAAAATAATAGCCCGTAGAACGGGCTATTAAACCAATCTATTCGGCAAAACCCCACTGGTCAAGGGCTTGACTTAACGGCACCGCAGGTGAGCAAGGCCGCATTTGCCTTATTGAGCAAATTATACGTGTTTTGTACCGTTTCTGGCTTTACAAGAGAATCCGTAGCACTTAGTAAAAGATCGTTGTCATAGTTCTGTTGAACATCAGACATTGGCAGTATTTAATTGCTGGAAATTTTCTTGTATTAGTGCCCGACTTTTTTCCATAATTGAAGTGACTCTCTAACAACCTCCCATGCTGCATCTACAATAGCATCTGTATATTTCTTTCGTAGATATTTTCCCCATTCAATAGTGACAATTCATTCAAACAACTGCACACTATGCACTTGTGCATTATAAAAGCAGCTATATGAAAACAAACCAAGAAAATCTATCCGCACTCATTGAGCAGGCAGGAATTACCCGAGCTGAGGCAGCGCAATACATAGCAGACGAAACCAAACGTCCTTGCAGCTGGCGTGCCATACAGTCATGGCTGACAGACCCATCATTATCCAGCGCCAGAAACTGTCCAGACTGGGCAGTCACCAATCTCGAAGCCAGATTAAAACATCTTAAATTAATCTCTTGACTATATGCACATGTGCATATATGATTGCTCCACCTTCAACAACAGATAAACTAATCATGAACCAGTTCTCTGATGCCACTCGCCCACATGTAGCAAATAGAAGGACATTAGTATGAATATCAATGTTACTTCGATGAGTAATGCTGCTGTTGGAAAAACATTCAATGCTGTCGTAAATGGGATTGGTCGTGATGACCTTGGTGAAATCTTATTTAACTGGAACGAGTCTCAGCTCAACGAAGATGGGGATAGGATTATCTGTTACCCGGGCAGAGATGGAATATTCTCGCGTGGCAAAGAGGGCGGCAAGGTCAACATCAGCAAGCGGGAGTTTTTAACCTGGCTTTCCGGAGAGAATCCCTTTGATGAAAAAGTTTATGGTGCAAATATCAGGGATAACGTTCAATGGACGGGGCTAATCCAGCGAGCACGAAAGGCTGCATTCAACAACATATAATTCCGACGAATGCATCAAAGGAAGCCACGCAGCCAGTGCAACGGTAAACCAATTTAATATGAGGAATTTTCATCATGGTAAATATTGAGCTAATCGAAGGAACACTGATATCTGCCGGAGGATACCGCATTAATGACACGCAACATATCGGCAACAAACATGAAGCGCAGGTTGATGAAGCCAGGAAAATAGCTTATGCAACCGGCCGTAAAATTGAAGAGGTTCTTATCCAAATATTACCTATTAATTTTCAAAACGCTTCAGAGGAAAATACGCTATAGCTGAGGCGAACCAAAAATAATAAATTTAAAAGGAAATGAAATGACTGCAACCATACCGACACTTTATGAGTCTGTAGAGCGCATGAAACATGAAATACTTGAGGATATTAAAGCTGGACTAGTGCCTGCAGATTGCCCATCATTTTCATCTCTTCATGATCACGTAGATGCCAATTGTTATGGTGGATTCTGCAACGATGATGAGATGCAATCTTTAATAAACCACTTCGGGGGAATTGATGAAAATATAGGTATGCCTGTCGCATTGATAGGCTATCTGAACGACGCTCAGAATTCAATTGGCCGCTGGATTAAAGATGGTGGAATCAAGCAACAGCTTAGCCAATAATAAATCGTATGCAAATTTATTACCTTGCCTGAGTCCTGCATAAACCGGCTGTGTCTAATTAACACTCAAGATGCTTTGTTATCCATATGAATAACACCCCGTTCAGCAAGGATCGCCCGGAGTTCCTCTGCATTGATTGGCGGATCTTCCCGATGAACCATCTGATGACAGTTTGAACAGAGAGGAACGAGATCCTTCACCGGATCGATCACGTAACTTCCTCCCATATTCGATACAGGGGTCCGGTGGTGTACTTCAATAAATCCTTCACCAATCACCCCATAGAACAGGGCGAAATCGAAGCCACATGCGATGCAGGTGGCACCATGCGCTGCAATAGCGGCAGCCCTGTTGGCTGGCCGCCGCTCATACCGGTTTACCGCAACACGAGTTAAAGCGCCTTCTGGCAATCCCTGGCCTAAAGAACTAGTTTCAACCTCATCCTCTTCGGTGGGCAATAGAGACAAAAGCAGGGCCAGGCATGCCCCACCAACTTCCTCCGCGTCGTGCTGCGCGTCAGATTTGTCCGTCAGCCGCGAACAGTTAAGCTCAAACCGGTTCCATTTTCCTTCGGGAAGCGCCGATAAATCAGCTGTCCTTTCGTCAATACGGGCGACACATTTTGTGCCAGTGCTGGTGAACGCGGAGGAAAGAGAAGCAAACTCAAGTCGTCTTTTAGATTCATCGGCACACAGCGTTTTTATTAACCCAGAAGCAAATGTGTCCGGAACAAAAGATGCCTCTGCTGACCTCCAGCCAAGAGTGATGTTCACGCGGAATCCGTTAGGGGCATCTATACCTCCTACTCGCAGAGAAACGTACGAATGATCACTATCCACGTTCTGCTCAGATGTCAGGCTAAGTCCGAAACGGGCAGCCAGCCTGTCAGCGAAGAGATCCACATCAATCATTCTGCAGCTTCCGGTGCATCTGGCATGTCCTCGACCAGCTGACGCAACAGCCGTGATACCTCAAAACGCATTTCTTCGAACTTTCGTTTCGTGTCGTCACTCACACATCCGAGTTCCGCTGCGCACAAGGCCCAAAGCATAGAATCCAGTCCCTGAATAGTCACACCCGATGAGCTGTTCGGCAAGTAGACCTTGTGATAATAAGGATGGCTCGTATTAATTTGGACTCCCTGGTTACCTGAGATGTAGGCCGGCTCAAAGAGAAGCCCGTTTAGAATCTCAGGAACAGCCTTAACGTGAACCTGTCCCGGGCTTTCTGGTTCGACAAGTTTAATCTTTATTTTCGTCTGCCCGCCTTTGTTCCGGATTGTACCTTCACCGGTTTTTGCATCATATTCTTCTAAGTTTGCCGTCTTTAGTGCGTCAGCTTTCCCATGAATGGCATTATTAGAGGATATGTGCAAAAGTGCCCCAGCTCCGGTCGCCATGGCCGTCTGCCCCTTGCGATAACGCATCTCAGCTTCCCGGCGCGGTCCTGGAAGAAACTTATCACGGAGCCAGTCATAAATTTCATTGGCAAGAAGGATTCTGGATTTTTTGATGTCTACCTGAAACGCGTCGTCAAGTGTGTGGTTGAATGACAGCTCTACACGGCAGTTGCTGAAGTGCGGCTCCTTTCTATACATATCCATCCAGTCCGGCCCATGGATAAGTCTGTTCTCGCGATAAACAAATATGCCCTGCATATCATTACTGATGAGCGCTGCGCGTGCAGCCTGCTGGTTAGTAAAATCCTCTTTTCTCGGAAGCACAAAGGCTCTCACGAGAAACTTTGTATTTGTGCCATTCTCAAGCTCAAGAGATAGTTCTTTCGTCGCAATAGGCTCTCCAGACTCTGCTATGCAGAACGGGTCCCATGGCAGTACCTTTTCACCTTGCAAACGGAGCTCAAGAGTTCTTTCACGATCATCATCTGCATCAAGAAATCGCTGGTAAACCATTGAGAGATGCTGATTCAAACCCTCTACGCATTTTTTCAGAGCTTTCTTTGCTGCCGGGCCTCCCTGCGTCTTATATTCACTAAGCAGCCTGTCGACTTTCTCCCATAAGACCAAAGTACCTGAGCTGCCTTTTGCTGTTTTATCAAGGACCTCAATTTCATATTTAGAGGCCGGCGTAATCTCAATACGCCAGCCATGCTCAACAACTGCATCAAGATCCCATGAAGCTTTCAGTGTCTCAGCTCCGCTGCCAGGGCGGGAGATTAATGAGACCCTGCGGCAAAACGCTGTCGAAGCAGTTTTGAGGCCCAGTCCAAATTTACCAAGACTGGCCGGGTCGTCACGTTTCTTGGAACCATAGCGCAAAGCGTTGATGAGTCCATCACGGTCCATTCCCCTGCCATCGTCCACAACGCCGACCACGACATTTCCTTTCGGGTCCATGCCAATCTGCACGTCAATAAAATTTGCTCCTGCAGCAATACAGTTATCTACGATATCGGCTACTGCGGTATCGAATTCGTAACCCGTATCTCGCAATCCCTCAGCAACCCGTGCCGGATCAGGAAGGCACTCGACGAATTTTTCGTTATCACTCATAATTATCTCATCCTAAATCTATTACTTTCCATCCGCCACGGAGTTTTAACACACCGCCCCCATCTTCAGCTACCTCATGCAAACGCTTGAGGTGAATATGTCGCCGTCCATCATCATCGAGTAACATTTCTAATCTGTCACCGGCCTTCGCATTTTTCGCGCGCAGATACTGCGTCATCCAGGTAAGACGATATTCGTTGCGCGTACCTCCAAAAAATTTTCCGTTGTAGTAAATAAACTCAAACGGCCATTTAGTAACGCCATCTTCCTCAAAAAAATATAAAGAGATCCTTGGGTTCTTTACAGAACCATCCAGTTCAGGGAAATATGAAAGGATTCCTGGCTGCTTTGGTATAAGTATTCCCGCCTGGTTCGCGCCAGTCTCACCAGTGTCATTGGCACTAAGGGTTTTAGTTATTCTTTTAATGATTTTCATTCAAGTAATTCCTGGTTTGAAAATGGAGAAATCATCAGTGCGCGAGCAATGTCTGAAGCATCAGTGTCCCCTTTGTGTCCCACTACAGCCCCGCTGGCTATCATGCGCTTGAGATCGAGGCGACCAGCAACAACCTCCTCAACGGTATCAGCGAAAAACAGATGGTGAACTGTAACCGGAAGTTTTTGTTTTCTGCGGTGCGCCCGGGCCGAAGCCTGATCTTCCACAGCCGGGTTCCACTCTGGATTGTAGTGGATGACGTGGTTAGCTGCAGTAATATTGAGTCCGACCCCTGCAGCCTTTGGATTGAGTGCCAGGAATCCAAATCCCTTATGTCCGGAAAAGCTGTCAACAAGTGTCTGCCGCTTCTCAACCGGAACACGGCCATCAATAAATCCAGACCACGCTGATGGAAAACGTTTAGGTATGTCTTCCATAAAAATATCTGTCATCCCAGTAAAACTCGAAAATATCAGAGCCTTCTGCCCGCGTGCAAAAATCTCTTCAAGAATTTCAATAAGACGCTGGTATTTCGGCATCCCTTTAGCCGGGTCCTCCCACGAAATACCAAGCAACCGCGGGTGGGCACAGAACTGCCGCATTTTCCCTAACGCAACGAGTGTCGCGCTCATGCCATAGGTATCTGCTATCTCCTTACGGATGTCCTCGTAAAGAGTGGCCATCTGTCTGGTCATAGGCAGTACCTGCGGAATATCGATGCGAGGGGGCAGATCCGTGGCAACATCCGCGACGCGTCTGCGCAGGAGAATAGGTGCCACTACCGGAGCAAGTTGTGAAGCATCTTCGTGACTGTCGTCGTAGGCCGCTTCAAATTCATTGCGAGATCCAAGAAGACCAGGCAGAGCGAAATCAGCTATCGACCAGAGATCTGTCAGCTTGTTTTCCACTGGAGTTCCGGTAACGGCCAGCGACACACGCCGTGGCAAGCCTTTTACAGCGACAGTGCGCTGAGCATCTGGATTCTTGATATTCTGCGCCTCGTCAAGGGCAAGAACGTTCCACTGGACCGATGAAAGTAACGGCTCATCACGGACTGCCGTTTCGTACGATACGATGACCACATCGTAACCGCCAAAGACTGCAGGGTTACCTGTCCGCGAGGGCCCAGTGTGGACTAAAGTCAAAAGATGAGGAGCGAACGCCTCAATTTCCCTGCGCCAGTTCTCAAGCAGCGTCGCCGGACATACGATCAGATTGGGGCCTCGCTTCGCATCCTTCTCGACAGACAGCAGTGCGATTACCTGCAAGGTCTTGCCGAGGCCCATCTCGTCCGCCAAAATACAACCAATTGACTCGCGTGCGACAGCCGCAAGAAAAGACACTCCGATTTCCTGATATTCAAAAAGAACAGTGTCCGGCCGCAATCCAAGATCTCCGGGGCTGGATAAATTCGAACCAGGGGCATCCGTGTCAACAGTCAGGTCTGTGAACGGAACAGGAAGCCTGTCTTTGCCGCGCAGCCAGATCAGCTGTCCGATATTGATCCGTCCTATGACAGAGATACCTTTGCCGGCAAGTATTTCCACCGTTTCCGCGACGACTTCCTTATCGATGAGGAACCAGCATCCGTCGAATACGATCTGTGCTGGAATAGGAGAGGGAATATCTAAAATCTGCCGGGCCAACTCTCCTGCGAAAGATAAAGACAGCCCTTCACTGGAAGAACCACGTGCAACTACAGACAATTCCATAGGGAACCGTGAAAAATTAATCCCGGGAAGATCGTCGGAGGGGTGCACGCAAGCAAAACCGGAATACTCGACTCTACCTTCAAACTCAGCTTCCCAAATTGCGAGTGGATCTGGCTCGACAATACCTGAGCCGGTATCGAGGACAACTGCGCCCGCTGAAGCATTTAACATCCAGCGTGCACGCTGGCTATTCGCAGATATCAACCAATCCCCCGACGATATATTTGTTGATCTGGCAACACTGCCTCCCGGATATATACAACACTTTATACCAGCAAACCTGCTGCAAGGCTTGCAGTTATATAAATTGAAGATGTTACGGCATTTTAAATTTTCGTGCGTACAATTTGCACATAATTTCTGCCATTCTATTCAACAAAAATGACATTCTTACGGTGATCCCCCGTTTTTGAATGGCCGTCAGAATTCAGCTTGCTATCTAGGCTAAATGAGTGATACATTGTCACTATTCTGACCCAGTGAAATACATACTATGCCAGCCCAGAATAACGAGCTTTCTTTGCTTAAACAGGTTCTCGAAATCTACGATCAGAAATATGTCGCTGAATTTCTCAATAAGGTGTCGCCGAAAGACTGGTGTCGAGAAACAATTAATCGTTGGCTTAACGGAAAAGCTTCGCCACGCCTCTCCCATACTGAATTTTGCGAACTGCAAAAACTACTTCCCCAGGCTCCTGCCAAAAATCGAAAATATGATTTCGATTTTATAGATTTGTTCGCAGGAATCGGAGGAATTCGACGTGGTTTTGAAGAAGCAGGCGGACGGTGCGTCTTCACAAGCGAATGGAATAAATTTGCAGTACGGACTTACAAGGCAAATTTTTACTCTGATCCTGACAACCACAGCTTTAATGACGATATCCGGAAAATCACGCTTAGTGATCAGGAAAACATTTCAGATACGCACTCCAGACGGCACATTGATCAGGCTGTTCCTCAGCATGATGTCCTGCTCGCGGGTTTTCCCTGTCAGCCATTTTCAATTGCCGGCGTATCAAAGAAAAATTCGCTGGGAATGAAACATGGATTTGAATGCAAGACACAAGGCACTTTATTCTTTGATGTTGCGCGCATTATTGCCGTTAAACGGCCTGCAGCATTCGTACTGGAAAATGTAAAAAACCTGAAGAGCCACGATAAAGGGCGCACATTTAAAGTGATTACTGAAGCCCTTGACGAACTCGGATACTGGATATCGGACATTGACCACACTGGCGCGCAAGATCCTAAAATCATTGATGGCAAACATTTTGTGCCTCAGCACAGAGAACGTATCGTACTCGTTGGGTTTCGCAAAGATCTCGGGGTACATAACGGATTTTCCCTGCGTGATATTTCAAAGCTATTTCCAAAACATAAGCCGGTGCTAAACGACATTCTTGAAGATAAGGTCGATGAAAAATACATCCTTACTCCTAAACTCTGGGAATACCTTTTCAATTACGCTATCAAGCATAAGGCGAAGGGTAACGGCTTCGGTTATGGTCTGGTAAAAGGCACTGACACGACACGCACATTGTCTGCGCGTTATTACAAAGATGGTTCTGAAATACTTATTGATCGCGGTTTCAACCCTGGCAAACCACCTTTCAGCAAAGCCAATATGAAAAACCGGCCACGCCGTCTGACACCACTTGAATGTGCCCGCCTGATGGGTTACAACAGTCCCGGTCGTTCAGATTTCCGCATTCCGGTATCTGATACACAGGCATACAAACAATTTGGTAATTCTGTGGTCGTTCCTGTATTCGCAGCTGTTGCGAAGCTCATGAAACCAAAAATCGTAGAGGCAAAAAAACGTGCGGCGGCAAGCATTCCAAAAGCGGCATAATTATTAATGGATGTCCACAGTCCTTCTGTCCGCTCAAAAAATATGCGGGCTATACGAAACAAAAATACCAAGCCTGAGCTTTGTTTGCGAAAAGCCTTGCATGCCTGTGGGTTCAGGTTTCGATTATGTGTAAAGAATCTACCTGGCACACCGGACATTGTGCTTCCAAAATATCACGCAGTAATTTTTGTACATGGATGCTTCTGGCATGGACATCAGTGTAGCCTGTTCAAATGGCCGAGCACACGTCCTGAATTCTGGCGGGATAAAATTGAACGGAACCGTACTAAAGATCACAAGGCGACAGAAACCCTGCTTGCCAGTGGGTGGCGCGTTGGCGTTGTCTGGGAATGCGCCATGCGTGGTGCTGATAACAACATTGTAGACGTTGCACACAGACTCACAGGTTGGCTATGCAGCAATGCACCATTCATAGAGTTGCAGGGTTGAAACATAACTTCCGACGTTGATTACTTCGGCTATTTGCAATCTGAGATTGGATAGCGGAGATTTCGAAGACCAATCCGGCTGAGTGCCGTGGTTGGAATCAGTCTCTCGGGTGCAACCTCAATGCAACTCCAATTGGTTGGAACTTCATCAAAAAGACTTTCGAAACAGCTTAAAGTCGTGTAAAGCTGGTTCAAATAACGTGTAAATTTACATAAATTAAGGGCGAGATTGGCACGACAGAGGCGCGCGCCGCGCGGGTGATGGCGGGCGAAGCTCGCCCTAGACTTGTTAAATGGACACTTAATTACCAGCAAATATTTTAAATATTTGTATGAATTTGTCCGCGATATTAAATTTAGATAGAGCCCACACAAATATTCCAATAGCGATCAAAATTTTTAATGGAAGCCAATTTAAAAATGAAATGACAACGTTAGGAGAGGGGCGCGACTGGCTCCAGTCTGAAGGGACAACCTGACCATCAATCAAGAGTGGAATCCAATACTTGCGCATGTGCTCATCTTCGAAAAAATCACTATGTCCACAGTCGTAGAACCTATCTTTTACAAGTACATTTTTAAATCCAAAGGTTCCACTTGCACCATATCCCCACGAAAAAAGCGAGGCAAATACGGGCCAGTAATCACGACTCCCCGCATCATTTACAACTATTCCTTTTATCCTGCCTTTTAATTGATCCCATTGAAAATTTCTGGAAATTATTGAGCCGCACAATTGAATACGGTGAATTTTGATGTCTGTATTATCAAGCAAAATCTGAGACATTATGTAAGTTCCAAAGCTGTGGGCAACTGCAGAAATGTCAGCATTGGGATGCTCAGATCGAAGGACTCGTAATTGGTGAAGCACTTTGTCGATTGGCCCCTTTCTTGTGAAGAAGGGACACCAAAACCTTAAAATATCAAGAAAGTCGTAGCCAATTGGGAATGCCACAATGTCCGCTTCGCTTTTTAATTTTGCCATGAGGCGCTCTTGCCATACTGCGTGCGTCATGATCCCGTGTATCAATACAACGATATTTTCTCTCTGCTGTAAAGTTGAGAGTTCCTGACCAAGAAAGAACATAGATTCAGCAAGTGAGCGTTGCTCTGGCGAATCTATTTGACAGATAAAATTTTGAATGATCGACAAGCGTTGCTCAGAAGGAGCTTCGTCAATTTTGCGGCGTACTTGCTCCAGAGAAATATTCGCCATTACTTATCGAAATTTCGCTCTAGCCTATATATCAGACGAATGTTCTCTAAGTTTACTTTAACCTCGTATCCTTTTCGCCCATCGAAAATGGTAGTTGGTACTTCTTCGATCGATCTGAAATCACCTATTCCTCCTAATGCATCCGATTCAACACGAATAATTTTCTTAAAAATGCCCTGCTGAACTAAGCGTGAAAGCATTTTAGCCAGAACCCGCTGTGAGGATGGGTGAATAAGATCGTAGATGCGTGGCACAGTTAATTCGCGCACCGTTCCAGTCGCCTTTGTTGTGGCAGATGCAGAGTCAAGAAAAGCCGCCAATTTCTGAACGGCTATCTTCTCTTCAGGAAACTCGGTGATTAAATTGTCTAAGTTGATGGAGTACATAGTTGTAATCCCCTTCAGTACAGTTGGCAGGGAGAGCAAATTCATTTAAATCGCCAGTCAGTAAAACATGTATATCCGCTGAAAGTTCACTCGATTTGTTAAACCAAATGTTCGCCCCTTCACAATATGAATTCTCATCTTGCTCCAATAAATAGTCAAGGCTGTTGCCTACCGCCGGATTTGCACTGAGATCGGACTGAATTGAGCCTGTCACTGCACGTAAAGCATTGCCGGCCTCATCCCTTATGGTTGAGTCGCTATATCGAATTAGTTTTTGCAGGGTGGCTCGTTCAGTCCAAAGCCTATCCTTTGCAACTGAAAGCGACAATTCGCTAAAGGAATCAATTGGGATGAGCGATTTTATGTGCCCCCGAAAACGGTGAACTTCTGAGTCGTATTTGTTGCTGTTGGAAATAGACGCTATTCGAATTTCAAGTAGCCCATTCCTATGGATTTTTGCAACGTTTACAGCACGCTCCTCTACAATTCCATAAACTTCGTAAATTTTGCCGTCATGTTGCTCTGTGTCAAGATGCCTTCTGTATTTACGAGAGCTAACCTCTTTGATAGTAAGACTTAAATCAGTTTTTGCGGTCTCCCATCTCACATCAACAATTTGCGGATCAGATGGTTGCTCGAGTACTTTAGGGGTTGTTAATAAGTCTTGCAGCGCCATCTTTTTTAAAGCACCAGTGATTCGGTCTCTTGCCATTATTTCTATGGCGGTATCTTTAGGGCATTTATATAGAAATATGTGCTGATGGCCACACTCCTCTGCAGAACTAAGAAGCGTTATTAAGTCATCGTTGGAAATTTGATGATTGCTAATCGCAGGAATAATGCGTTTATTGAGTAAGACATCCCAGCTTCCTGCTGAATGAGTTAATCCTTTTTCTTTTAGGAATTCGCTTACCACGGGCAAGCTGCTGGTCTGATGTAATAGGCTGACAATCAGTTTCGTTTTGCTTAAGTCTTCTGCCACAAGTCCCCCTTAGTTTTTTTACCCCTAAATTGTTTGAGGTATTGACACGCAATTAGCTAACTATGAGATTATAACTGATACTTGAGGGGGTATTTTCTTCCATGCTGAATGCTAGATTGACCTTGTTTAGAGCGTATGGTCATACACCAAATATTAGGATCCAAATTAAATACTCTTTCAAATTCCTTGATCATTTCGTCAGTGAAATAGGCAGGATCCCAAAGAATAGTGGCATCCTCTCCCCTGCTGGTCTCAGGGCCAAGAACCCAGCGCGCACGTCGCTCTGCAATATCTTGCAACACTTCAAGCCGCTCAGGAGGGATGCACATACTTAATACATCTTTTGATTTTTCTGTCATCCGATCACCATCTATGGAGATTCACAATTTACAATACCCGTAACTTAGGTTTTCCATCATTGTGTTTGACATCAAGCTTTCGTAATGACGCTTCAATGGCGTCGTTAATGGATGATATTTCACTACAAGTATCATTCCATTTTTTTCTATATCGTTTATTCGTGACCAGAAGTGTAAAGACTACTAACGCTTGTATATATTTCATACTGCCCTCACAGTTATTAAAACCGCCGATTAATTATTGCAATTAAATGGCTATATATTGACGCTCATCTCTCGTTTTTTAATTCATCGACTATTAGATAGTCTTTTGCCATGGCATAATTTATCTATTAACCGCCCTTTATTCGGTTACAATTATACCAACCTTGTTAAGCGCATTTCTAACTGCTGCTTCACACGGAACCTGTTCATTTTTAGCTGGTTTATGCTTGAATGTTGCAGCCTTACCAGGACATTCCCCGACAAGCCGCATAACTATACCTCTGACGTAACGAACCCTGTTTAATAGTTGACTAATCCATGCTTCAAAATCACGCTGATCATCAAGAATAAATACTAGTCCTCTGAACGACTGTTCCGAACTCTCTTTGGTGCCATCTGCCTGTAATTTATTATATGGTCTGCGTTGAATCTCAAAAAGATAAATTGACTTACCATTGATTATTACCCGTGCAACAAGAGCTCCTCGACGTTTATTGTCCTTTGTATCGTAATAAAGCCAATTTCTGGTTAATGTATCTATTCCAGCCGCTTCCTCAACACTGAACGGCTGCAATGGGATGAGATTTGGTTCAATGCCAGCCTGAAAACCATCTTCATATGTATACCAGTTAACTGAACTAATCAATTGAGGTTTCTCTCTGTGCATGTAAAGTAATGCATCCCAAATATCTCGTAGCGCACCATGGGATTCCATAACAGGGCGAGCATGAATTGACGCATGGCCAATATCCTTATTACCACCGTAAGGATCTCCACCTGAGAAGGCGCTGGGGTTGCCTCCATCTCCAACTTTACCTTTCGTAGAATTAGCATGCTCCCGTCTAACATCAATGATTACCCTCCGCGCACCCAATATTTCGAACGCAGGATCATTAACTTCGACTGTGGCAGCACCATGATCTGGTTCTTCATCTCCAGTCAGATCTACAATTTCAGGAAGTTTTTTTAGTACTCGAGCTGGCGAACCATCCCATGTTGTTCCAAGTTCTGCACCTTCTTTAACCGGGCCTGTATTACTGGTGTTTTCGCGATCTCGGAATATAGATACCCCACCTGGATCACTACAACCGACAACTTGCAGCGCTAAAAAAGATTTGCCGTCTTCAAACCAAACACCATTCGCTTTGATTAAAGCTTCACCTTGAAACCATGGGCCAGCCTTGAGTATTGCTGGTTTATTACTCTCAGGAACATACTGTGCTTCGATCTGCGCATAAATACTCTTGGCCGCGCTTTCTGCGAATGGATCGTATTTTGCATGCGCTAGAAAAACAACATCACCATTGACCATTCGCTTACGCAATTTCACTTTCATTTTCCCGACTTCCTCAAAGTCATTTAACGGAGCATACAGCCTGCTTTTCTCAATTTTTCCTTCTTCGTGCCATGGAAAGGTTGCCAACACCCGTTTAATTTCCTGCGATCTTCCATAACACCTCGAGAAAAATTCTATACAGGGAACGATAAGTCTCCCTCCGTTTGAGAGGGGAAATTCAATTAGCCAGTTATTGTCTGCGTCATACTTGAGAGGATGAATGGATTGAGGAAATGGAAGTGGTTCATTATGTAACACAGCATCGTAGAATGATCTAAATTTCCAGCGTCCTTGCGTAAAATCGACATTAAATATCTCATTGTCGAAAACTGCCTCCGCATGACACATGCCATTCTTCCAAATTGTACCAACCCTCATCTGACCAAGAGATGTCAATGACACGCGATGCATGATGATTTCATCCGACAGACCATCAGGGAGCATTTTACGGAAGGCGATGAGTACTTTAGGTTGCGATTCAGCCAGCGAATTTTTATAAATACCACAATACCACCAAACAATTAAATCTGTTTTGTTGTTTTTTTGAATATCCAGATTACGGATTTCTCCAACAACCCGCCTTTGTTTAAAAATTATAGGAATTGCCATCGAATCTCCAGAAAAACAAAGAACACCCGTTATTGCTGGGCTGATGCTTTATATTTCAGGAGTTTAACCTATCTCGACTAGTCGCATCAATTGCAGAAATGTCGCATTAATTTCGATAAGTCACAGCCCCCGCCCACCAACGCTACCGCTGAGGCGGTGTGATGGGGGGAGCGGTAAGGGCGCTGCATCCACTTTGCCACATCAAAAATACCACCCAGTGATTGCATGGCGGCACTCTCCAGCGCTTCGTCCTGGGTCATCTGCGGCAGAATGCCGGGAAAACGCGCGGCGAGCATGGACTTGCCCGTTCCAGGCGGCCCGCTCATCAGCACGCTGTGTCCTCCGGCCGCTGCCACTTCAAGGGCGCGCTTGCTTTGCCCCTGGCCTTTTACATCGCGCATATCGGGATAGTGCGGTACTAGCGGCTGTGCGTCGGGAAGGAAGCGACTGATCGCCGCGCGCCCGCACAAATGTGCGGCCACCTGCAACAGTGACGTTGCCGCATACACCGTCGCCTGCGCCACCAGCGCCGCTTCGGCGGCATTGGCTTCGGGCAGCATGAACGCGCGCCCGCAGTTGGCTGCGTGATAGGTCATCGCCAGTGCGCCGCGTATCGAACGCAACTCGCCGGTGAGCGCAAGTTCTCCGGCAAACTCGTATTCATTCAGCTTGTCTGCCGGTATCTGCCCCGATGCGGCGAGGATGCCGAGCGCGATAGGCAAATCAAAACGCCCGCTTTCCTTGGGCAGGTCGGCGGGAGCGAGATTGACGGTGATATGGCGGTTGGGGAATTCAAACTGGCAGTTCTGCAAGGCGGCACGCACCCTGTCCTTGCTTTCTTTCACCTCGATTTCAGGCAAGCCGACGATGGTGAAGCTGGGCAGGCCGTTGGCAAGGTGCACCTCGACGGTGACCTGTGCGGCGTCCATGCCGGAAAGTGCGCGGCTGTATAAAACCGCGAGAGTCATTTATTTTCGCTGGGTTTCGAGCGCCGCCACCCGAGCTTCCAGCTCCGCCAGTTTTTCCTGGGTACGCGACAGCAGCTGTGCCTGCACATCAAATTCTTCGCGCGTGACCAGATCCAGTTTGGCAAAACCCTGGGCAAGCAAGGCGCGTGCATTCTTTTCAAAATCCTTAACCGGACTGTTTGCTACGGCTTCAGAAAGTTTGGCGGCAATTTCATCCAGAGACTTGGGGGTAAACATTTTGTTAATTCCGAATTTACAGATAGCCTGCAGTGTAGCAAACTTTGCCGGCTTTGATCGTTGCACCTGTTCGGTGCCATCAAACAGGCAGCCGCATGATAACAGTGCACAGTCTTTGTGCGCGCCGTTCGCCGTAGCATATAACATATTGATTATTTTATATTAAATAATTCTGGCACAGAAGCTGCTTTATACTGGACGTGGATAACTTTGTCCCGTTCTCACTTTAAAAAGGATACATCATGCATAAGACTACACTGATGGTTGCTGTACTGGGCGCACTGTGCGCAATGCCTGCATTGGCTGCAGAAGATGCACCGGCTGCGCCTGCCGCTCCTGCTATTACAGGCAATGTAGGCTTCACCAGCGATTACGTATTTAACGGCATTTCACAAAACTTCCGCTCCCCCGCTCTGCAAGGTGGCTTCGATTACGCTGCTGCAAGCGGCCTGTATGTGGGCACATGGGCCTCCAACATCAGCGGCAACCAGTACACCAATGCCAGCCTGGAGTGGGATGTATATGGCGGTTATAACGGCAAAGTAAATGACGACCTGAGCTATCAGCTTGGCCTGATGAGCGTGCTGTATCCAAGCGGAAAAACGGCTAACTCGGACACTTCCGTTTACAAGCGTTGGGACACTTCCGAAGTTATTCTGGGTGCAACCTGGAAGAGCCTGAATGTGAAACTGACCTATACGCTGACTGACTGGTATGGCATCAACAATAGTGGTTATGCACCCACAATGTGGGCAGACAATTCTTCCACTGCCGACAGCGCTGATCCCGAACTCGGTTCTAAGGGATCTACCTATGTTGAAGCTAATTACACCTACGAAATCTCTGAGGGATTAAACCTCATTGCACATGCTGGCCATCAGAAAATCCAGAACTTTGCAGCACTGGACTACACCGACTACAAACTGGCCGTGAGCAAAGCCTATAAGGAATTTATCTTTGGCCTGGCTTACACCACTACCAATGCGACCGATAACAATCTTTACCATGTAAAAGCCAATGGCGATGACAAGGTTTTGAGTGGCAACATCCTCGCTGCCTCTGTCAGCCGTTCGTTCTAAACATATTCCGGGCGTGAAATATCGCGCCCTCTACCTTGGAGAATATTATGAAAATGGTTACCGCAATCATCAAGCCATTCAAGCTTGACGAAGTTCGTGAAGCCCTTTCCGCCATCGGCGTGCAAGGCATCACTGTGACTGAGGTCAAAGGTTTTGGCCGTCAAAAGGGACACACCGAATTGTATCGCGGTGCGGAATATGTGGTGGATTTCCTGCCGAAGATCAAGGTTGAAGCTGCGATCAAATCTGACATGCTGGACCAGGTACTCGAAGCCATCGAAAAGGCCGCCCAGACCGGCAAAATCGGCGATGGCAAGATCTTCGTTTCCAGCATCGAACAAGTCATCCGCATCCGCACCGGCGAATCCGGCGTTGAAGCCTTATAAGGAGATATGAACATGCAAATCGAACGAAGTGAAATTTCAGTGAAGGCTAATTCACGCGTTAGTGTGGGTTATACCGTAGCTAAAAAACTCATCATGGCTTTCAGCCTGCTGGCCGTGCTTTGCGGCATGTCGGCTCCGGCTTTCGCAGATGATGTGGCGGCGCCTGCTGCAACTGTGACAGCGCCCGCTACCGCGGTTCCGGCCGCAGCCCCTGTGCCGAATAAAGGCGACACTGCCTTTATGATTGCCTCAACCATCCTCGTCATCCTGATGACTTTGCCTGGTTTGGTACTGTTCTACGGTGGCCTGGTACGCAGCAAAAATATGCTGTCGGTACTGACCCAGGTATTTGTGATCTTCTGCGTGATTTCCATACTGTGGGTGATCTATGGCTACAGCCTGGCTTTCACTGCCGGAGGAGGCCTGAACAGTTTCATAGGCGGATTCTCCAAGGCTTTCCTCGCCGGAATTACCCCCGATTCCGTGGCCGAAACATTCAGCAAAGGTGTGGTCATTCCCGAGTTGTTGTTTGTCGTGTTTCAGCTGACTTTTGCGGCGATCACCGTTGGACTGATTGTGGGCGGTCTGGCTGAGCGTATCAAGTTCTCTGCCCTGCTGATCTTTGCTGTACTGTGGTTCACCTTCTCCTACCTGCCGATGGCACACATGGTCTGGTTCTGGGGCGGTCCTTCTGCTTTTGCTGACCCAGCCGGCTTTATCTTCGGTAAGGGCGCATTGGACTTCGCCGGTGGCACCGTGGTGCATATCAACGCAGCGATGGCCGCACTGATGGGTGCAATCGTACTGGGCAAGCGTATCGGTTATGGCAAGGAGTCTCTGGCTCCGCACAGCCTGACCATGACGATGGTTGGCGCGGCGCTGCTGTGGGTGGGCTGGTTCGGCTTCAACGCAGGCTCTAACCTTGAAGCCAACGGTACCGCAGTTCTGGCATTGGCCAACACCATCGTGGCAACTGCTGCTGCTGCCTTGTCGTGGATGTTTGTGGAATGGATGCTGCGAGGCAAGCCCAGCATGTTGGGTGTTGCTTCAGGTGCGGTTGCAGGCCTGGTAGCAGTAACACCGGCTGCCGGATTCGTCGGCCCGATGGGCGCGATTGTGTTGGGTCTGGTCGCCGGTGTACTGTGCTTCTGGGGCGTAACCGGCCTGAAGAAAATGCTCGGCGTGGACGACTCGCTCGATGTATTCGGCGTGCATGGCATAGGCGGTATCGTGGGTGCAATCGGCACCGGCATCTTCGCGGCACCCAGCCTCGGCGGTACCGGTGTGTTTGACTACGCAGCCGGAAAAGTGGGTGAATACTCCATCACCACGCAAGTGACCAGCCAGGCATGGGGTGTAGGCACTACCATCCTGTGGTCCGGTATTGTCAGCTTCGTGTTGTTCAAGCTGATTGACATGGTCATTGGTCTGCGCGTAAGCGAAGAAGCAGAACGTGAAGGTCTGGATACTGCGACACACGGTGAACGCGCTTACAACATGTAATTTTGTAACCTGCATTTGGCAACAGGAAGCGCCCCGAGAATCGGGGCGCTTTTTTATTGGGTATCATTGTGCACGGCCAGCCATTCTTCAAATTCAGCAACGGGCATGGGCTTGGCAAAATAAAAACCCTGCAAATGATCCACTCCCAATTCGCGCAACTTGCCTGCAACTTCTGCGCTTTCCACCCCTTCCGCGACCGTCTCCATTTTGAGTGCGCGCGCAAGATTGATGATGGCCTGAGTCATCGACAAACCCTTGGGCTCGTTCAGGCGGCGCACGAATGAAATATCGATCTTCAGTTCATCCACGTGCATTTCATGGAGTTGCGAAAGCGATGAGTAGCCTGTGCCAAAATCGTCCAGAGCAATCTGAAAACCTGCTTGTCTTGCATCATTCAATCGCTCTGCGGCGTGTTCCACATCCAGCATCGCAACGCTTTCGGTAATTTCCAGAATGATACGATGGGGTACGACGCTGTATTTGGCGGCCTCTTCTTTTAGCCGCTCAATAAAGTAAGGGGTAAACAATTGGCGGTTGGAGACATTGACCGCCATGCTGAGTTCCAGTCCGGCTTTGTTCCAGCGCTGCGCTGCAGCAAGGCTCGCGCGCAATACCTGATGGCCCAACTCGTTGATCATGCCCAGGTTCTCAGCCATCGGGATAAAAGTCGCAGGGCTGATCCAGCCCTGTTCTTCATCGTGCCAGCGAGCCAGCACTTCGGCCCCGGTACACAGCCCGCTATTGGCCTCAATGACGGGCTGAAACCAGGCCTGAATTTGTTGTGAATTGATGGCAGTGGCGAGACGGCTCTGGATATAGAGTTCGTTTTTTCCGATTCCCCTGCTGGTCAATTCCCGGAAAAAACAGGTCTGATTCCGCCCCTGAGCCTTGGCGAAAAACATCGCACGATCTGCCTGGGAAAACAAAGCCTCAATATCCTCGCCGTCGTCGGGGTAGATCGCGACTCCCGTACTGTATGTCATGATTAGTTCGGTATCTTCGAGTTGCATGGGCGCCTGCATTTCTTGGTTGATCTTCAGGGTGACATCGCGGATATCCTGTTCCGAGTCCATATCGGGCAACAGCAGCACGAATTCGTCACCTCCCCAGCGGGCAACGGTGTCACCGTCCCGCAGCTGTTGACGCAGGCGTTCGGCAAAGCCCAGCAACAGCTTGTCGCCTGATTTGTGACCAAGTGTATCGTTGACGTTCTTGAAATGATCGATATCGATAAAGCATATTCCTACCTTATGCAGAGTGCGTGATGCAAGGCGCAGTGAAATTCTGGCGCGATCTTCCAGTAGCACCCGGTTAGGCAGACTGGTGAGTGCATCGTACAGCGCCATATGCGTAATCTGTTTTTCGTGCAGATAGTTTTGCGTGATGTCGCGCAGCACTCCGCGAACACCCACGAAGTTGCCAGCTTCATCCTGGAAACTGACAAAACGGCATTCGATCCACGTTTTGTTCACCCCGCCTTCGCAGTTGAGACGCAGACGCAATATCGCATGGCTTTTATCGCCCGAAGACAAGGCCAGAAAATGCGCGTGCAGGGCTGAACGATCATCGTGATCAATAAAGTCGTAGAGCTTTTTTCCGATGGCATCATCGCAGTGCGAAAGCTTGTGCCAACCCGGACTGGCGCGCACGATGACGCCGTCACCGCGCAGTTCCAGTACAGCCTCTTCGAGCATGGCAAGCGTGTCCAGATATATCTTTTGTTCAAGGTTGCGCCCCTCCACACCAAGGATGAGTTTATCCATTGACGCGGCCAGATCGGATATTTCGTCCGGTTGTGAACTCACGGCCTTTAACTTGTCGCTGACCTTTGCCGCGCTACCTAGCTGAACGTAATCGTCGGTGGCCGCATTCATGGATTCAATGCGCTTTACCGTGTGCGTAAGCCAGCGCCCCAGGCCTAGCCAAATCAGCGTGATGATGATCGTTATGGCAATGAAAGGACGCAGTAAAAATCCAGCCAGCGGATAGGACTCATGCATTTCACGTTGCACGATAAGCGTGGGCTGAATACCGCTACCAAACCATGGCAGATCGGCCTGAATCAGTGTCAGCCCTTCTGTTGTGCTCACCTCTTTCACGCCCGGCCGAATTGTTTTACTTTGGCGATCACTGTTCGAGGTGGCCAGCACACGACCGTGAAAATACAGGTGCAAGCGAGTTTCGGGCACAGCCATGTCACTCATATCTGCATTGTTAACGGTTTTCAGCAACAACAGTGTGCCCTGCCCCTCGGCGCCCAACCCTATTGGAACACGGTAGATCCGGTACAACTCCCGTGCTGCTTCGGCGTAGTACCAGGAGGAAGCCCAGGACAGCGCGTTGCCTTGCATCTTGTGCGCTTCGGAGCCGTAACTGAATAAAATTTTATCGGTGCCGCGTACAATCAGGAAATTGGAAAATTGTGTGTATTCCGATTGGGCGTTGAGGAAGGCATTCAATTTGGACCAACGCGCATCACCCTTCTCTTCCAGTATGCGTGAAAACTCGATGCGCACCTTCATTTGCCCGGCTTCACGCAGCCAGCGTTGTTCCACACGCGGCAATTCCTTTTCATAGAGTTGCTGTATGGAAGCAAGCTTCTGCGTGACTTCGAATTCTCGCTGGGCGTTATAGTTATTGAAAGCCACCAAGGTGATGACAATCGTCGCCATCATCCCCAGCAGCAACAGGCGTGCCAAAGCCTGCCCGCGCAAAGCACCCCGTCCACGCAGCAAGTTGGCAACCTGTTGTGAATTCAGTTCGACTATGGCTTTACTCCTGCAATTTTGCGGTCCATCAGCAAGTTTAAATCGCAACTGTCATCGGTGAGAATTCCTGCAGTGCGCATGAACTTCGCAGTGTCTATCCACCTGGTGTCGCGAGAAACTGACATCGCTGGCATAGATGTCGCGATTCCGTGACAGCACGTTTATCAGATCAAGCTCTTTTGCATGTTTAAGCAGTGCTTGCCTAGACTCCATTCCAGCCACCGTCATTCTCTGCAGGCTGGGATCCCACTTACCATCCCGGCCTGTGCCGGAGCAACAAATGATTTCAGACGCTACTTGAACACGACTGTTTTATTGCCGCACACCAATACCCGACTTTCCACGTGGTAGCGCAAACCTCGGGCCAACACGGTTTTTTCGATATCCCTGCCGTAGCGCACCATGTCCTCCACGCTGTCGCCATGGTCGATACGCACGGTGTCCTGTTCGATGATGGGCCCGTCATCCAGCTCTTCGGTCACATAATGGCAGGTCGCGCCGATCAGCTTGACGCCGCGCTCATAAGCCTGATGATAGGGCTTGGCCCCGGCAAAAGAGGGCAGGAAGCTGTGGTGTATATTGATTACCCTGCCCGCGTAGCGGCGGCACAGCGCGGGCGGCAATATCTGCATGAAGCGCGCCAGCACCAGCGTGTTGCCGTGGTATTGCTCGAATAGCGCGGCGATTTGTGCAAACGCTGCATCCTTGTCGACCATCGCCACATGATGATAGGGAATGCCATGCCACTCGACAAAACTGCGCAAGTCCTCATGATTGGATATCACGCAGGGAATGTCCACCTCCAGCTCGCCGCTGCGCCAGCGGTGCAACAGGTCGTTGAGGCAATGATCCTGTTTGCTGACCAGAATCACCACACGCATTTTCTGCGCCGAATCGCTCAGTTGCCACTCCATCTCAAACTGCTGCGCAACCTCGGCAAACTGTGCACGCAAGCCTGCCGCATCAAAGGGCAATGAATCGGCGAGTATTTCCTGGCGCATAAAGAAGCGTCTGGTTTGTGTATCCGCGTGGTAGCTGGCTTCAACGATCCAGCCGCCATGCCGTGAAAAAAAACCGCTGACCGCAGCGACAATCCCCACCCGGTCCGGACAGGATAATGTCAGCGTGTAACGATGTGAAGATTTCATATGGCTAAACCTGAGGTTAAAAATGAAAAAGAAAACTCTGACCGCTGATGCACTGGCAGTTGCAATTTTAACTGAAGCAGCATATGAACTGGTCGCTACAAGCGTTGTGTTTTATAATTAAAAGCTTGCCGCACTCACCCTGTAACTCAGAAAAACAATGCAAAAAAATAAAGTAGACATCCTGCTTGTGGGCGCTGGCGTCATGAGCGCCACACTGGGCATGCTGCTGTCGCGCCTCGACCCCTCATTAAAAATCGTGATGGTGGAACGCCTGGGCAAGGTGGCCCATGAAAGCACGCACAGCCTGAATAATGCCGGTACCGGCCACGCCGGCTACTGCGAACTGAACTATACGCCGCAGAAGGCCGATGGCAGTGTGGAAATCAACAAGGCGCTGGCGATCAATGCGGGTTTTGAGGTGTCGCTGCAATTCTGGTCTTGGCTAGTGGAAAACCACGTGCTGCCGGCACCCCACGAATTCATCAATTCCATTCCGCACCAAAGCTTTGTGTGGGGAGACAAGGATGTTGCCTTTCTGCGCAAGCGCTATGAGATGCTGCACAAACACCACCTGTTTGAAGAGATGGAATACAGCGAAGACCATGCCGTGCTGCGCAAATGGATGCCGCTGGTGATGGCGCACCGCAGCGCACAGGAAAAAGTGGCAGCCACCCAGGTAGAGCACGGTTCGGATATTGACTTCGGCTCACTCACCAGGCATCTGGTTAAGTCACTGAAGAAACAGTCGAACTTCGAACTGATACTCGGGCACGCCGTCGAGAATCTGAAACAGCAGCCCAGCGGCCGCTGGAAAGTCGGCATCAAAAACACCCATACCGATGAAAGGCGAACGTTCGATGCGGGCTTTGTATTCCTCGGCGCGGGCGGCGGCGCACTGCCCTTGCTGCAAAAGACCGGACTGCCGGAAAGCAAGGGCTATGGCGGCTTCCCCGTCAGCGGCCAGTGGCTGATCTGCAAAAATCCTGATGTCGTCAAGAAACACCATACAAAAGTTTATGGCCGCGCGCCATCCGGCTCGCCCCCCATGTCGGTGCCGCACCTTGATGCGCGCATCATCGACGGCGAGCCCGCGCTGATCTTCGGCCCCTATGCTGGCTTCACTACCCGTTTTTTGAAGGAAGGCTCGATCTTCGACCTGTTCGGCTCGGTCAAGCCCGGCAATTTAAAACCCATGATGGCCGTCGCCTTCGACAATATGGACTTAACCCGCTATCTGATCAAAGGCGCGCTGCAGTCACACAAGGACAGAATGGCGTCCCTTATCAACTTCTTTGCCGAGGCCAAGGAAGACGAATGGTCGCTCGAAACAGCCGGCCACCGCGTTCAGATCATCAAGCGCTGCGACAGCAAAGGCGGCAAGCTCGAGTTTGGCACCGAAATCATCGCATCCAAGGACGGCACCCTGGCTTCTTTGCTGGGCGCCTCCCCCGGCGCCTCCATCTCGGTGCAAGCCATGATAGAAGTGATCGAGCGCTGCTTCAAGAAGCAGATCAAGAGCGCGGAATGGAAACACAAAATGAAGGAAATGATCCCGTCCTATGGCGAATCGCTGGATGAAAATGCGGAATTACTCCATACCGTGCACCTTAGAACGCGTGCCACGCTGGGCCTGGATCAAAGTAATTCGAGGCGGGGCAAGGCGTCCGAGATATAATGTCGATTGTTCAGGGCCTTGCCCATGTTTGTTTATTGGTTAATTATTGATTTGGAGCATTTGTTATGACCGCACTAACCCCGTTGAGAGACATTCCGCAGAGCAATATTTTTCGCAAGGGCGACACTTTCGTGCTCTTTGGCGAGCTCTTTGGACGGGGTTACGCGAATGGACTGGTAGACGAAGCACGCAAGTCCGGCATGACTATCGTCGGCATCACCGTTGGCCGCCGCGATGAGAACAACGCCCTGCGCGCGCTCACCACCGAGGAGCTGGCTATTGCCGAAGCCAATCTGGGCGGCAAAATATTCAACGTGCCACTGATGGCCGGTTTCGATCTGGATGCACCCGCAGGCGAGCCCACACCCACCGACATGCTGGCCAACATGACGCTGAAGAGCTGGCAGGAGGACAAGCTGGATTTCAGGCACATCGAGAAGTGCCGCGAGGTTGGTATCAAGCGCTTCAAGGATTCCGTGGCCAAAGTGATGGGCGAACTGGACGGCATGATCAAGGACGGCAGCAATGTGTTCTTTGCCCACACCATGGCCGGCGGCATTCCCAAGGTTAAGGTGTTCCTGGCGATTGCCAACCGCATCTACAAAGGTCGTGGCGAGCGCTTCCTGTCATCACGTGCGCTGCTCGACAGCGACCTTGGCAAGCTGATCCTGATGAACTTCGACGAAGTCACCGCCAACACCTTCCAGCACCTGATCGACGCCAGCGCAGCGATCCGCACCCGCATGGAAAAAACCGGCGGCCAGGTACGCTACACCGCCTACGGCTACCACGGCACCGAGATCCTGATCGAGGGCCAATACCAGTGGCAGACCTATACCAACTACACCCAGGGCAAGGCCAAAATGCGCCTGGAACAGGTAGCCGAAAAGGCCTGGGCACAGGGCATCAAGGCCACCGTGTTCAACTGCCCCGAAATCCGCACCAACTCTTCCGACATCTTTGTCGGCGTCGAGCTCTCGCTGTTCCCGCTGCTCACCGCGCTGAAAAAAGAAGGCGGTGGCACATGGGCGCAGACGCAATGCGATGCCTGCAAAGCCCTACTGAAAGAAGGCGCCTCGCTGAAGGATCTGCTGGATAAAATCGAAAATTACAACAAGAGCAGCACGATGAAAACCTTCCGCAACTTCGAAGCCTGGCCGATGGACAATAACGCGGAACTGGCCGACTTGATGATCGGCACCTCAGACGACATCACGCAAATGCATATCGACCGCAAGGCGCTGATCACCGACCTGTTGAGCGCACTGGTACTCGAAGGTACCGGCCCGCTGATGTTCCACGAAGCCTCAAAGCCTGCCGCACCGGTGCTGTGGCTGAATCATGACATTATCGCCAAGCAGCTGGCACTGATACACAGCAAGTAACAAGGGCATTATCAAAGAACCAAAGACCCGCATACCCTGGTAGCGGGTCTATTATTTTCCACTTTCTCCACAGGATATTGCATGAACACTCTGCCCCCCTGCCCACAATGCGGCTCCACCTTTACCTATGAAGACGGCACCATGCTGATCTGCCCCGAATGCGCGCACGAGTGGTCTAAAGATGCCGCAGCAGAAGCAAGCGATACCGGGCTCAACGTCAAGGACGCCCACGGCACCCCGCTGCAAGATGGCGACAGCGTCACCGTGATCAAGGACCTCAAGGTCAAAGGCTCATCCCTGGTAGTGAAAGTCGGTACCAAGGTCAAAAACATCCGCCTGATAGAAGGCGATCACGACATCGACTGCAAGATAGATGGCATCGGCGCAATGAAACTGAAATCGGAGTTTGTGAAGAAGGCGTGAGCATTGCGAGGTCTGAATTACAGACCTTCGATTGCATCTTGTGGCCCACAAATACTCCGCTATATAACCCATCAACTTCAACACAAATATTTAATATAATCAAATTGTTGAAGCAAAGAATCGCTCCCGGCTTTTCCCAGAATTAGAATCTGGTCTTACAATTTTCAGACTAACGTATGGCCCGGGTGTGCAGAATGCCTAAATGCTGCGATAGAAACATCACTGCCCGCGACAGGGACATTGAGCAGATTCAACACGCGTCTATGCTATCGTTCTAAAAATATTCTAGCCGTCATCAGTGTGCCATTACCATGACCAACCGCCTAGCTCAGGAAACCAGCCCCTATCTGCAGCAGCATGCAGACAACCCGGTGGACTGGTACGCATGGAATGACGACACGCTGCGCATCGCACGCGAGCAGGACAAACCCATCCTGCTGTCGATCGGCTATTCCGCCTGCCACTGGTGCCATGTGATGGCGCACGAGTCGTTTGAAGATGCCGCTGTTGCCGCGGTGATGAACCAGCATTTCATCAACATCAAGGTCGATCGGGAGGAGCGGCCCGACCTCGACCAGATCTACCAGGCCGCGCACTATATGCTGACACAGCGCAATGGCGGCTGGCCGCTGACCATGTTTCTCAGCCCGGATGGCACGCCGTTTTTTGGTGGAACCTACTTCCCAAAGGAGCCGCGCTACCAGCTGCCCGGCTTTCCCGGCCTACTGCAGCGGGTGGCGCAATTTTACGCGGAGAACCGCGCCGAGCTCCGCGAGCAGGGCAAGCGGCTGGTCGCCGCATTCGCCGACAACCTGCCGCAATCAAGCGCTGACGCACAGTTGCACGCAGCGCCGCTTAGCAGTGCGGTGCAGCAGTTGAAAGGCAATTTTGATCCTGCCACAGGCGGCTTTGGTGGCGCGCCCAAGTTCCTGCATCCGGCTGAGCTCGATTTTCTGCTGCGCCGCAGCCGCGCCACGAACGACAAAGAAGCGCAGCACGTGGTGCTGTTTACGCTGCAGCAGATGGCGCTCGGCGGCCTCTACGACCAGCTTGGCGGCGGCTTCTGCCGCTACAGTGTGGACGAGCGCTGGGACATTCCGCACTTTGAAAAAATGCTCTACGACAACGGCTCCTTGCTCAGCCTGTATTGCGATGCGTGGCAGGTCAGCGGCGAGCCGCTGTTTGCGCGCATCGTAGAGCAGACTGCGGCATGGGTGATGCGCGAAATGCAGTCGCCCGAGGGCGGCTACTATTCCTCGCTGGATGCCGATTCGGAACATGAAGAGGGCAAATTTTATGTGTGGCAGCGCGATGCAGTGCGCAACTTGCTGAGCGCTGACGAGTATGCCGTGACTGCCCCCTATTACGGCCTAGAGCGCGCACCCAACTTTGAAAACCATGCGTGGCATTTGCGCGTCAGCAAACCGCTGGGGAAGATTGCTGAAAACCTTGCTATTACCGCTGATGAAGCAGTCGAAAGACTGACGAGCGCACAGCAAAAACTGCTTGCCGCACGCGGCCAGCGCATACGGCCCGGTCGCGATAAAAAAATACTCGGCGCATGGAATGGCCTGATGATAGGCGGAATGGCGCGCGCGGCTCGTGTATTTGAGCGCGCCGAGTGGCTGCACTCTGCGCAGCGGGCGATGAATTTTGTGCAAGAAACCTTGTGGAACAACGACAAGCTGCTGGCTACATACAAGGACGGCAAGGCCCACCTTAATGCCTATCTGGATGACCATGCCTATCTGCTCAATGCCTCGCTGGAATTGCTGCAGGCAACATATCGCAATACTGATTTTGTATTTTCGACCAAGCTTGCCGATGCACTGCTGGCGCGTTTTGAAGACCCGGACAACGGCGGCTTTTTCTTCACCAGCCATGACCATGAAATACTAATTCAGCGCAGCAAGGTCGCACAGGACAACGCCTTACCCTCCGGCAACGGCATTGCCGCGCAATCTTTGCAGCGCTTTGCATTGCTCACCGGAGAAACAAAATATTCAGCTGCCGCAGAGCGTTGTTTGAAGCTGTACCTGCCCGCACTGGAACAGGCGGGCAGCTATCACAGCAGCCTGTGCACGGCGCTGGCGGAATGTCTGCAACCGGCCAGCTTGCTGATGTTGTGCGGGCCGAAGAATGCAGTGGCGAGCTGGCAAGACGCGCTGCGCACCCGCTACCTGCCCGACGTAATGGTGTTTGCAGTGACTGAAAATCTGGCTGACCTGCCCGAAGCGCTCGGCAAACCTGTAACTGATAGAACCACTGCCTGGCTGTGCCAGGGCACACAGTGCTTACCCCCTATTACCTCATTAGATGAGCTTCGTGTTGTCCTCCAATCCTGATAAAATTATAGTTTAACCAGGCTGCGTTCTGGTTGGCACTTTCACGGGAAACAAAATGGAATCAATCCTCGTATCAACCGGTGTTGTCGCACTCGCCGAGATGGGCGACAAAACGCAGCTGCTGGCATTTATTCTGGCAGCGCGCTTCAGGCGCCCGCTGCCCATTATCCTTGGCATTTTATTCGCCACCCTGCTCAATCACGGCATGGCGGGTGCGCTCGGCACCTGGATCACGACTGTCATGGGCCCGGATCTTTTGCGCTGGCTGCTGGGGCTATCGTTTATCGGCATGGCGGTGTGGACGCTGATACCGGACAAGATTGAAGACGAAGAAACGCAGATTGCCAGCAAGCTCGGCGTGTTCGGCGCGACCTTCGTCACCTTCTTCCTCGCCGAGATGGGCGACAAGACACAGCTGGCCACGATCGCACTAGCTGCCCATTATGCTGCACCTGTGATGGTGATAGCGGGTACCACATTGGGCATGCTGATTGCCGATGTGCCTGCGGTTTTCCTCGGCAATAAGTTCGCCGAGAGAATTCCGATGAGGCTGGTTCACTCCATTGCAGCGGGTATTTTTGCGGTGATGGGCATGCTCACTCTGTTCAGGGTGGACAGGCTTTTTGCCTGATAGTGGCAGGCGTAAAGGCAGGGTGCGGGGGCGTCACACGCACCATTGCGCGTACGGCACCCCTGCTAACGTGGACTACAAAAATTCCTGCGGCAATCTCTGCACGGCAACATCTGCACCCCACAACACCGACATGATGCGCGAGGCATGAGCTGCATCACCGCTGCTAAAAAACATGGCTGGGGCAACAGTTGACAAGCGTGAGGGGAGTTCGGTCTGTATGCGCCGCTGCAGCTGACGCGCAACGGCTGCGCCGGTATCGACCAGTGCAATATTACTGCCCACTACTTCGGATATAAGCGCCGCGAGGAAGGGGTAGTGGGTGCAGCCCAATATCAAGGTGTCTGCACCGCGCGCCAGCAAGGGCTCGGTGTAGCGCTCAATCAAAGCGCGAGTCTGTGAACTGTTCAACTCGCCCATTTCAATTTGCTCCACCAGGCCGGTGCAGCCTTGGGTAACTATTTCCACTTCCCCGGCGTAGCGTTCCAGCAATGCAGCGAAGCGTGCACTTGCCAGCGTGCCGGTGGTTGCCAGCACACCCACCACACCGCTGCGTGTGGCCGCCACCGCTGGTTTGACTGCGGGTTCCATCGCAATCACGGGGATATCGAATTGGCTGCGCAGGCTTGCCGCAGCGGCGGCAGAAGCGGTGTTACAGGCGATGACAATGGCATCTGCACCCTGCTGTTGCAGGAAACGCGAGATGGTCAGCGAACGCTTCTCGATATACGCTTTGGATTTATCACCGTAAGGCACGTGGCCGGAATCGGCGACGTAGATCAGACGCTCATTGGGCATCAGCTGGCGAATGTGGCGCAGCACCGACAGGCCGCCCACCCCCGAATCGAACACGCCGATTGCACCCGCTTTATGCAAGGCGTTTTCCTAAGTTAGGCTGCGGCTGCCTGATCACGCAGATATTCTTCATAGGTGCCGTGGTAATCGGAAATGCCTTTGGGGCTGATTTCGATAATGCGCGTCGCCAGCGAGGTCACAAATTCGCGGTCATGACTGACAAAAATCAGCGTCCCTTTAAACTCCAGCAAGGCTGAGTTAAGCGACTCGATCGATTCCATGTCCAAGTGGTTAGTCGGCTCGTCCATCAGCAGCACGTTATGTTTTTGCAGCATCAGTTTGCCGAACATCATGCGGCCTTTTTCACCACCGGACAGCACCTTGACGCTTTTTTTAACGTCATCACCGGAAAACAGCAAACGCCCCAATACACTGCGCACAGCCTGATCGTCATCGCCCGAGCGGCGCCATTGCGTCATCCATTCGGTAAGCACTTCGTCCTTGTCAAAATCGTGTTTGTGATCCTGCGCGAAGTAACCGATATTGGCCTTGTCGGTCCATTTGACGCTGCCGAAATCGACCTCCAGATCACCTGCCAGGCAGCGCATCAGTGTAGTTTTACCGATGCCGTTGGGGCCGATAATGGCAATGCGTTCACCTGCATCGACGCGGAAATTCACATTGGACAGCAAGGGACGGTCAAAACCCTTGCTCAGCTTCTCGACTTCTACGGCGACGCGATGCAGCTTCTCGCGTTCGTCGTAGTCAAATACCATATAAGGATATTGACGGCTCGATGGCTTGATGTCTTCAATCTTGATCTTGTCGATCTGGCGCGCACGCGAAGTTGCCTGCTTGGCCTTGGACGCATTGGCCGAGAAGCGCGCGACGAAGGCTTTCAGTTCAGCCACTTTCTCTTTGGCTTTCACATTATCTGCCGATTGCTGCTCGCGCGCCTGGGTGGAGGCCATCATGTAATCGTCATAATTGCCGGGGTAAGTGGTGATCTTGCCGTAGTCCAGATCCGACATGTGGGTGCACACGCTGTTGAGGAAGTGACGGTCATGCGAGATGATCACCATGGTGCTGTTGCGGGCATTGAGCACATCTTCCAGCCAGCGAATGGTGTTGATGTCGAGGTTGTTGGTGGGTTCATCCAGCAGCAAAATTTCCGGGTCGGAGAACAAGGCCTGCGCCAGCAACACGCGCAACTTGAAACCGGGTGCGACAGCGCGCATCGGGCCGTTGTGCAATTCCTGCGGAATACCCACGCCATTCAGCAACTCGCCGGCGCGCGCTTCGGCGGTATAGCCGTCAAACTCCGCAAATGCGGCTTCCAGATTGGCGGCATGCATGTAATCTTCTTCGCTGGCATCGGGATTGGCGTAGATCGCATCGCGTTCTGACATCACCGCCCACATTTCGGCATGGCCCATCAACACCACATCCAGCACACGGCTTTCCTCGTAGGCAAACTGGTCCTGACGCAATTTGCCCAGACGCTCGCCTTTATCCAACGCAACCTGGCCCGAGCTTTGCTCGAGATCGCCGCCGAGAATTTTCATAAAGGTGGATTTGCCGCAGCCATTCGCGCCGATCAAACCATAGCGGTTGCCTTCGCCGAAACGTACAGAAACATTCTCAAAAAGCGGCTTGGCGCCGAACTGCATGGTGATATTGATGGTGGATAACATGTGATGCCTTACAAAAATTAAGCGCGCATTCTACCATTTTGCGCGGAGATCTTCGGCCTTTAAGGTAAAACTCACGCAGCGGTACGGATACTCGGAGTATGGTGAGGGTGTGGTGAAACAGGTAGTTAGAATGGCAGCGCTGCGATCAGTTCCATCGCCTTGCCCGAAACAGGGTGTTTAAAGTCCAGTGTATGGGCATGCAGCAACAAGCGTTCAGCGCGGCCATCAGCATCGCCGCCGTAAAGCGAATCTCCCACTATCGGGTTGCCCGTAGCAGACATATGCACTCGCAGCTGGTGTGTGCGCCCGGTGATCGGTTCCAGCGCAACACGGCTGGAATTCGAGGCAAGGTCATAACTCAGCACCTGGAAGCGGGTCTGCGCAGGTTTGCCATTGACCGCATCGACCATATGCCGCGGGCGGTTGGGCCAGTCCACAATCAGCGGCAAGTCCACCTCGCCCTGCTGCTGCGCCAGCTTGCCCATCACCACGGCGACATAGCTCTTTTGCATTTCACGCTTCTCAAACATCATGGATATTTGGCGGTGCATCCGTGCACCTCTGGGAAAGAGCAGCAGGCCCGAAGTATCGCGGTCAAGACGATGGGCAACCAGTGCATCAGGGTACTCTGCCTGCACCCGCGTCGCCAGGCTATCCGCCTTGTCTTCGCCGCGCCCTGGCACCGAAAGCAGGCCGGCTGGCTTGTTCACGGCCAGAAGGTACTGATCGCGGTAAATTAGATCGAGGCCACAGTCGGGGGGCGGGCTATAAGACGTTTGCGAATTCATAGGATGCTGTTTATTATTCTGATGTCGGTGTCAGACCATTCAAAGGATACTCAAGTTCAAGATTCAACAGTGAATGTTCACTTGATACTTCGCTTTTCCAGTCGGAATAATAACCCATGCAACGATCCGGGCTAAGGCAAACATGTCAAATCTGTTCCACAGACACAGCCTTTGGGAAATCTTTCAGGGTGTTGGTTGATGCAGCTGTTAGCTATCTGCTTCTGCGGCACCGTGCTCGGGCGGCGCCGGACTCCCGCCAACGAACAGTGCGCCCAGCCACCAGAAAAAGAGCAGAACAGCTAGCTTCACCATGAGCCAGCCGGCACTCTCCTGCTGATTCACCAGGTAACCGTTGCAGACGCGCAGCGGTGCGGCGATATACAGCCAGCCTAGCACCGCCAGCATGCTGATGAAGTTGGTCCACACGAAGCCCCGGCCGATCGCAGACAGTCGCTGCCAGGCCAACGCGAGGGGCAGGCCGACCAAGACCGGGAGGCTGATGAATTTTGCCGCTTCGGCCAAGGGGTTCGCTAGCGCGGCATCCAGTGCACGTGGCAGCATCCAGTAACTCGACGCGAACAGCGCCAGCAATACACAGGGAAGGGTTCCGCCCGCCGCGGCAAGCAGTTTGTGCTGCCAGCATTCCGGCAGCAGCCGGCCGGCAAAAAAACCGGCGGCTGTCAGAAGCGGAATCTGCAGCAGCATGTGGGCACTCATCGTCGCCTCCAGCAAGCCCCGTACCGCGGGGGTCGCAAGCAACACATACAGTGCGCCGAGTCCTGCGGCGGCCCGCGGGTGGCTTACAGCCACGTCGCAACCCTGTCGGCAAACAGCAGTGGTTCGTTGATGTCACTGATCTGTTTCAGTCTACCGTCGCGACCGATGAGATGGATGGCCGCGTTGTGTTCAAATCCGCCCAGGCCGTCCGCAATCACGACGATGCCAAAGGCCTGGAGCAAAGGCTTGAGCTCCGCCGCGCTGCGCACCCGCGCAATGCGCCAGATCACGCCATCGGCGCCGTAATTCAGGCCGTAGCCCTTGAGGCTGGCCGGATCATCCCGTTCAGGATCGAAACTTATGCTGAGCAGGGCAAAATCGCGCCCCAGTGCGTGCTGCGGGACACGCTCCCGGATCTGCTTGAAAGCCATGCCCATGCTGCGGCAAAGCGAAGTGCAGCGGGTATAGATGAATTCCACCGCCAGCAGGCGGCCATGGTAATCCTGCAGGCTGAAGGCATGGCCGTCCTGGTCTTCGAGGACGGTTGCGGGCAGCGCTCGTGGCGAACGCAGGATCTCCATGCGGCGGGCGGTTTCGGCAGTGAAGGCACTGAAACCGTCGGTGCCCCACCACAGCGTGCCTACGCCCGCCAGAAGCACCAGCGCCGTGGCGACGATGCTGCGTCTGCCGGGTATCACGCCACCGCGCTGCGCGCCAGAGTGGCACGCGGATAGTCACGACGGGACAAGCCCAGACGAGCCAGGAAACGGACGATGAATACCAGCGCACAGACGAGCACGAGCATCGCAAAAATCGAGCCGATTCTATCGTACGGCACCCACTCTGGCAGGTGAGCGGCATAGCGGCGTGGCACACTTTCCTTGCCGGAATGGAGCAGGCTAACGGTGAAGCCGAGGGACCCAAGCGTGAAGCCCCAGAAAGCGGTGCGGTCGAGCCAGCTGTCTGCGGCATTCTGATTGGGCTTGCCGAGGTAGTACATGAAACCGAACACCATCGCTACCATGCCCAGCAGCAGATAGGTATGGAAATGCCCCGGCACCCACATCGTGTTATGCATCACGTAATTCACTGTGATCGTGCCGTCGATGAAGGCCGGTATAACGCCGGCAGACCAGCCGAACAGGGATACGAAAAGCAGCCTCGAACCCATGTCCCAGCGGATGCCCGAACGGAACACAAGCATCAGCGCGCCAAAGGCCGTGACCACCAGGAGAGGGATGGTGCTGAAATATCCTATCACCTGGCCCATGATCAGCATCCAAGTCGGGAATGCAAAGTCCATCAGCAGATGGTGCGGAAAGATGAACAGGACCATGAAGGTAGAGGCCGTCCATGCGGCGAGGAATACCTTGTTCGACTTCCACGGGCGCTGCGTGTAACGCGGCAGGATCTCATACACCGCGATCACCGCCATGTAGATGGTGGAGTTGATAAAGACATGGCCGAACAGGTAGATCATGCCCTTGGCCAGCAGCGGATCGATGGCGAAACTGGGGACATAGAGGTTCACCAGCATCATGCTCAGGATACTTGCACCCACCACCAGGCTGACGATGTTGATGATGGTCACCATGGTGCTTGCGACTACCGTGGGCGGCGGCGCCTTGCCGTCGTCGTGACCGAACAGCTGCGGCCAGCCGAGCGAGCGGGCGAAGTTGCCGTAGCGCCCGATGATGGCGCGGGCGACATCCAGATACAGCAGCAGGAAGCCGACACCTATCACAAGCATGCCGGCCATAAACAATGCTGCCGCATCATCGCTCCACATGCCCATCGGCTTTGACGGAAGCGGATAAAGAAAGGTCCAGCCACCGTAGAAGTGTCCGAGCAGCACGCTGCCCAGCACCATCCCGACGCCGACGATAAATAGCACCAGGTTGGCGATGAATACACCTTCTGAAAGATCCACATGCTGGCGCAGGAAGTGCCACATGATGGCCGCACCCGAGATGCCGGCGATGCCTACCATGCCTGCACCGTGCAGCGTCATGAGTTCATAGAACCAGTTTGCGCCCATGGAAACAAGTTGCGCCTGCTCCATGCGCATCAGCAGGCCAAAAACCATCATCAGCAGCAATACGACGGCCGCGGTGACCAGATAGGCCAGCACGCTGGCCTTTGCCCCGTGATCGGGTGTGGGGGTATAGCTTTGGGTCGCCATTTTCTTGTACTCCTTTATAGGTCGCCGACTTTGATTTCGGACATCATATCGTGGTGCGCGATACCGCAGTATTCCATGCACAGGATCTTGTATGTGCCGTCTTTGGTGAAGGTATAGCGAATCCTGTTGGTGTAGTTAGGCATCGCCTGGGTCTGTGCCACCAGGCGCATATCGGTGTCGTAGAGGCCGAAGCCGTGCGTGACATCCGCGCTGGTTACGCGAAACTCCACCGGCCGGTTCTTTACGACATGATCGCTGCTCAGTTCCCAGCGCCATTCATAGCCCGTCGCCTCGACAACCTGCACAGCCCCCGCATTGCTGAGCGTGCGGCTATTTGCATAAGGCAGATCCAGCAACGTGTAGATCATTGGAGGTCCGAGCACAATTACCATCGCCCAAAACAATTTTCTGCGCAGGCGGTAAGCGCCCTTTTGCAGTGTCGCGTAGTCCTCTTCGCGCCTGCCGGAGTTGATGGCGACAAAAGCAAATCCGCATGCCACCAGTGCCATCAATATCAGTGATGCTATCCAAGCGATTTGTTGTGACATATATCCTCTCTTCTTGTAGTTGCCTGCTGGAACTGGTGAATAACACTGGTAGTCGTAACTGCCGCCCAACCCGTGTTCCAACTTCGTGGTATGCAATGCCCGGCGCAGAGCATGCCAGTTTGATAACAACATGGTGGAATGCGTTAAAGAGCCTATTGCGCATCCTGTGCTCAGTTCCGTCATCGTTTCCGCTACACACCCCAAAATACATGAGGCGAGGCAATAATATCACAATGTGATAATTTGCATCCCCCAAGGTTAGCTATTTAGCTAAGTGGTTGGCTGCAAAATAGGGAACATGATATCGATTGTTATCGACTTCCATGCCGTGCATCACGCGCGTTAAGAATTCATTGGCGAGAGAAAGTCCGCGCGCAACATCAGACTATGGCAGCTGCAAGGCTAGCAAGGCGAAGCGGGGTTATCCGGGTAGGCGTGAATGTCAGTTCTGAACCTTTTATGCTCTGAGAGACTGCATTAGCATCGCTAGTGTTGTTGCTTTGCCGAGCGCAATAGGGATCGTGCCTGAGATCTAGCCTGGCGCTATTTAACGTTGGGGGCAGGTGTATGACTGAAGGAATTCATTAAACGGCGGACATATTGATTCCGATTAAAGCAGGAAGTGCATTTCTTGTAACGGGCGTTGGGCAAAACAAAAAATTTGAAGCGATAAGAATCCGGCGTATTTCACAAACAGTGATGGTATGTGTCACTTCATGTTCACCATCATCATATTTGCATTGGTGTTTTATTTCACAGCCTACCCATTTTATCAACGAGGAAAGAGCCTGCCAATACCAGGATTAATACGCCCACACCAATAAATACATTGGTAGAACCCTGACCACCAAATGTTCCTTCATATGCAGATTATGCAAAAAATCTCATCGCAATAATTTTAATGGCATTCGATATGAAATTTATTGCTGTGACTAACATCACGATTTTAATATTCCTATTTCAGAAAACCCGATTGCCAGACAGTTTTTGATTATCCTCGCCGTTCACAATTAGCCCTTTTATCTAGTACCTTATATAGTCATCCTGGTCGTTGCACGATGCACGCTGGATACGGCCTGCCAGTTGCATCGAATCACATACAACTTATTGTTAATAACAATTTTTACATTCCCGGCTGCAGCACCACATCGATATCACTCTTCTTGCCTTCACGCAGAATGGTGAGGCGAGCCGAATCGCCCACTTTAAAATCGTCCAGCCTTGCCAGCAATTTGCCAACTGTCGTCACCGGCTTGCCTTCAATCGCGACGATGATATCGCCCGGCGTTATGCGGCCATCAGGGTAGATCGTTGCGCTGCGTAGGCCGGCTCGTTCCGCTGTCGAGCCCGGGGCAATTTTCAGAATCAGCACACCTTGTACATTCAGCATCGATGTCAGACGCTGATTCAATCCATCATGCACTTCAATGCCCAGTGACGGGCTGGTATATTTGCCGTCGCGAATAATTTGCGGAACCACTCGCATCACGGTGTCCACCGGCACTGCAAAACCTATGCCTGCCGATGCACCGCTTGGGCTGTAAATAGCGGTGTTGATGCCGATCAGCCGGCCCGCCGAATCCAGCAGCGGTCCACCCGAATTGCCGGGATTGATGGCCGCGTCTGTCTGTATCAGGTGTTCGATCACCGTGTGGTTATCGCCGCCCAGTGAACGATCCAGCGCCGACACAATTCCATTGGTGAGGGTCCAGTCGAGACCGAATGGATTACCAATGGCAAATACCTTTTGTCCCACTTTCAGATCATTGCTGGTGCCGATCGGTACGGGCGGCGGACGCTTGAAGCCGACGCCGATGCGCAGCACAGCAATATCGTGTGCGGGGCTTGCACCTACCAGAGCGGCACGGTAATCACGACCGTCGGCCAGCTTAACCCAGGCTTCACTGGCACCTTCCACCACGTGGTAGTTGGTGACCACGTGACCTGCCTCATCCCAGATAAAGCCGGAACCGGTACCGCGCGGCACCGAGAAAACATTGCGCGTCCAGAAATCCATCACCTGCTGGCGGGTGGTGATGAATACCACCGTGTCCTTCGATTTTTCAAACAATTCAATGGTGGATTTTTCATCCGCGGCAAGCTCGCCGCGCGCAGTGATGGCACGCTGCGGGGCTCCGTCCGGCGCAAACACGCTTTCCAGCACGGGCAAATAGCGTGCAAGCACGATGAGCATCGCACCGGCCAGCGTAAGCCAAAACAGTCTGACTAAAAAAGTGTCTCGCATCGCCTATTTTTTTCTTGAAGAATTGAATGTCGTCATCGCTTCCAGTCTGTCATCACGTTCACGCAGCATCCAGTACACCCCGCCCAGTATCAGCGGCAACAAATTTTTTATCAGCTGGATAAGTGCCATCACAATAACGACCGTGATCATCAGGCTGAGTATGAATGCAACAATTTGTTAAAACGTTCATACCATACCATTAACCGCTGCAATTGATCTTGCAGGTGGTTTCCCTCACCATGCTGGCTAGGCTGATTAGGATCATCAGACATTGCTTTCTCCCGACTTGGTTAGCCATAAACGAGCTGTTTGCGAGTACAAGAAGGTGGCGCCATAAACCGGAAGATCAAGTTTTCAGGCCGCCAACTTCCACTTAATAATTTCCCCGGCGCGCAACGGCACCAGACGCTGCTCACCAAATGCCAACGTAGCGGGTACGGCCCAATCTTCACGCCGCAGCGTGATCATTTGGGTGTTGCGCGGCAAGCCATAGAAATCTGCGCCGAAGAAGCTGGCGAACCCTTCCAGTTTGTCCAGCGCACCCGCCTGCTCGAAGGCTTCCGCATAGAGCTCGATGGCAGTATGCGCGGAATATATACCCGCGCAGCCGCAGGCATTTTCTTTGGTGTGCTGGGCGTGAGGTGCGCTATCCGTGCCAAGGAAAAATTTCGGGTTGCCGCTGGTTGCCGCCGCAACCAGTGCCTGGCGATGTGTTTCACGCTTGAGTACCGGCAGGCAGTAATAATGGGGGCGCATGCCGCCAGCAAACATCGCGTTGCGGTTGTACAGTAGATGATGCACGGTAAGGGTGGCGGCGATATTCGCGGGCGCATTCATTACATACTGCGCCGCATCGGCGGTGGTGATGTGTTCGAAGACAACGCGCAAATCGGGCAGATCAGCCAGCAACGGTTGCAGCACGCGCTCGATAAATACCGCTTCGCGGTCGAACACATCCACCGTCGGGTCGGTCACTTCGCCGTGCAGCAGCAGCGGCATGCCGCAGCGCTGCATTTCCTCCAGCGCAGGATAGGCTTTGCGCATATTGGTGACACCCGCATCCGAGTTGGTAGTTGCACCCGCCGGATAATATTTCACCGCATGCACAAAACGGCTTTGTTTGGCGCGGCGAATTTCTTCCGCGCTGGTATTGTCAGTGAGATAAAGCGTCATCAGCGGCTCGAAGCTCATGCCAGCTGGCAGGGCAGCCAGAATTCGCTCGCGATAAGCCAGGGCCTGCGCAGTGGCGGTCACCGGCGGGCGCAGATTGGGCATGATAATAGCCCGCGCAAATTGACGTGCGGTATCGGGTAGCACGGAATGCATCAGCGCTTCGTCGCGCAGATGCAGGTGCCAGTCGTCAGGGCGGATAAGTTTAAGTTCCATATTTAGCAACCGGATGAGATCAAGATCAAGGTTTGATTATAGTTTAAGACTCTCAACGATGACCGGAACCAGTCAAATCTTCTACAGACCAGAATAAGCATTTTCCTTATTTTGCTTTCAAATTCGTTGCTCTATTATTTTCCTCTGCTTCACAATTGAAATGAGGAGAATTAAGATGCTTGAAATAAACAAAACTTTTTCTGCAGTCGTCGGCCCATCATATGACAAGCCCTTCAACCTGGAAGCACTGGGCCCTTGGTCTAAAGACATAGCCAATGATCTTGCGGCAAAAGAAGGGATTACGCTCTCGCCCGCGCACTGGGAGGTGATAGAAGCCCTGCGCAATCACTACCAGGAGTATGGGCCCGATGCAAACGCACGCTCGCTGCTGAATTGCATGGAGGTTGAGTTTGCCGAACGCGGCGGTAAAAAATATCTTTACGACTTGTTTCCGCGCGGGCCGGTCAACCAAGCCTGTCACATTGCCGGCCTGCCCTTGCCGCCTCACAGCACCGATCCTGCGTTTGGCTCAGTGATGTAGTGCCTGTTCAACCTTCATCACATTTCCCCCTCATGCAGGCGCGGTTGGCCCGGAAAGATGCGGCGAACCACCACAAAAAATACCGGGATCAAGAACACCGCAATCACGGTGGCTGCGATCATGCCGCCCATCACGCCGGTGCCGATGGCACGACGGCCATTGGCACCGGCGCCGGTGGATATTGCCAGCGGCAGCACGCCCAGAGTGAAGGCGATAGAGGTCATCAGGATGGGGCGGAATCTTCTTCTGCATGCTTCCTGCGTGGCCTTTAACAGATCGTAGCCTTCATCCTGCAGTTCGCGTGCAAACTCGATGATCAGGATCGCATTTTTGGAGGAAAGGCCGATGATGACGATGAGGCCGACCTTGAAATACACGTCGTTGGGCAAACCGCGCAGCATCACTGCCAGCAGTGCGCCCAGTACCCCGATGGGCACCACCAGTAGCACCGCGAACGGGATGGACCAGCTCTCGTATAGCGCCGCCAGACACAGGAATACAGCGATTATTGAGAGGCTGAACAGGAAACCTGTCTGGCTGCCGGAGAGTCGTTCCTCGTACGATGTTCCCGACCATTCAAAGCCAAAACCCGGCGGCAACTTTGCGGCGACCTGTTCCATTGCTGCCATTGCCTCGCCGGTGCTGCGCCCGGGAGCGGGGCTGCCGGAAATTTTCATCGAAGGCAGACCGTTGTAGCGGTCCAGCTTGGGTGAACCGGCGACCCATCTGTAGGTGGCGATGTCCGACAGCGCTACCATCCCGCCCTGCGCATTCCGCACCGGCATGCGCATGATCTGCTCCGGTGAAGCGCGCGCGCTGGGTTCAGCCTGCATCTGCACCCGCAGGATGCGCCCTTCCCGCACGAAATCGTTGATGTAAGCCACGCCCAAGGCAGACTGCAGCGTGTCATTCAGATCGGCCAGGTCGATACCCAGCGCGCGCGCTTTGAGCCGGTCTATATCCAGCTGCAGTTGCGGACCGGCTTCCTGCCCTTCCGGCCGCACGCCCATCAATGCAGGGTTTTGGGCGGCCAGGCCCAGCGCCATATTGCGCGCCTCCAGCAGCTTGTCGCGCCCCTGGCCGGAACGGTCTTGCAGGCGAAAATCGAATCCGCCCACCGCCGCCAACTCTGGTATGGGCGGCACGTTGATCGAAAATATCATCGCCTGCTTGATGCGGAACAGCGTCATGTTGGCGCGCTGCACCACCGAGGTCGCCGAATTTTCCTTGTTGGGTCGCTCATCCCAGCCCTTCAGTTTAATGAATGCAATCGCTGCATTTTGTCCGCGGCCAAAGAAGGAGAAGCCGGCCACGCCGATGACGTGCTCAACCTCGGGTTGGCTTAGATAAAACTTCTCGACTTCGGAAAGCACTTCCAGGGTGCGGCCACGGGTCGCACCCGGCGGCAGCTGGATGACGCTGATAAAGTAGCCCTGGTCTTCTTCCGGCAGGAAGCTGGTTGGCAGGCGAGTAAACAATACGATCACTGCCGCCACGATGACGCCGTAGACGATCAGATAGCGCCCGGTCTTCTTCAGTACATGTGTAACCCCGGACTGGTAACTCTGCGTTGTCCTGGCAAAAAATCTGTTAAACCAGCCGAAGAATCCAGTGCTGGGACGGTCATCATGTCCGGGCGTGTGCTTTAGCAGCGTGGCGCACAATGCCGGGGTCAAGGTCAGCGCCATCAGCATCGAGAACGAAATGGTGAGCACAAGGGTTACCGCAAACTGGCGATAGATCGCGCCTACCGAGCCGCTGAAAAAGGCCATCGGGATAAACACCGCAATTAATACCAGGGTGATTGCAATAATCGCGTTGATAATCTGCCCCATCGCTTTACGCGTGGCGGCTCGCGGCGGCAAGTCATCTTCACGCATGATGCGTTCGACGTTTTCCACCACCACGATGGCATCGTCCACCACGATGCCGATGGCCAGCACCATCGCAAACAAGGTTAACGTGTTGATCGAATAACCGATGGCGTACAGACCCACTGCAGTGCCGACCAGTGCGACCGGCACTACGATTGACGGAATCAGCGTGGCGCGAAAATTTTCCAGGAACAGGTACATCACCAGAAACACCAGCACCATCGCCTCCGCCAGTGTCTTGATCACCTCCTTGATCGATATCTCAACAAACTGCGAGGTGTCGTAAGGCACGACCCAGTCCACGCCTTTGGGGAAGTTTTTAGCCAGTTCCGTCATCTTGGCCTTGACCGCCTTGGCGGTATCCAGCGCGTTTGCAGTCGGTGCCAGGCGTATCGCAATCGCCGACGCGGGCTGGCTGTCGAGACGCGCAGCAACGGAATAATCCTGCGCACCCAGCTCAACCTTTGCCACGTCTTTCAGCCGCACGCTGCTGCCATCCGCGTTGGCACGCACGATGACGTTGCCGAATTCTTCTCTCGTATTCAGCCTGCCCTTGGTGACAATAATCGCATTCAACTGCTGGCCGTCGACCGCCGGAAGCTGACCCAGCTCGCCAGTGGCAAGCTGGGTATTTTGTGAACGCACGGCGCGCGCAATATCGCTGGGCGACAGGTTATAGGCCTGCAGCCGCTCCGGCTTCAGCCAGATGCGCATGGAATATTCGGTGCCAAACAGTATCGCCTCGCCTACGCCAGACACCCGGCGTATGCTCTCAAGCACGTTAGCTGCGGCATAGCTGCCGAGCGCTACGTTGTCGCGGCTTTTATCCGGCGAAATAAGGGCAACGAACATCAGATAATTACGAGCAGATTTCGTCACACCTATGCCCAAGCGGCGCACATCCTCAGGTAGACGGGCTTCCGCACGCTTGATTCTGTTTTGTGTTTCAACCGAGGCCACATCCAGGTTGGTGCCAGCCTCGAAAGTCAGGGTGATGCTGCCCTGCCCCAGTTCGGATGCCGAATCCATATACAAAAGGTGCTCGACCCCGTTCAGCTCCTGCTCGATAAGCGCAATGGCCGTTTCTTCCACCACCTGCGCGGACGCGCCGGGGTAGCTGATGCTGATTGCCAGAGCCGGAGGGGCCACCGCTGGATAGGAAGTAACCGGCAGGCTGCGCAACGCAAGTCCTCCGCTCATCAGGATGACCAGCGCGATGACCCACGCGAAGATGGGGCGATCGATAAAGAAATTGGCTAACACGTTGATCCTCTATTTTTTCTCTGGTGTTGCCGGTGCTGCTTGTTTCATGGGTGCCGCAACTGCCGGGCTGGTGCTTAGCACAGGGGCATTGGGGTTCCACGGTACAGCCTTCACCATGCCGCCCGGGCGCGCTTTCTGCACACCGTTGACGATGACTTGCTCGCCTCCCTGCAAACCCTCTGCAATTATGAAATCTTCGCCCGCCATGCTGCCCGTCTTGACCGGACGCGGCGATACCTTTCCATCGGCATCCACCAGCAGTACAAATTGTCCTTGGCTGCCAGTTTGCACCGCACGCTGCGGCACTTTGATGGCCTTTTCGGCAATCGCCTGCGGCAAGCGTATGTTGACAAACATACCCGGAAGCAGCTCAAACTTGGGATTGGGGAACTCTGCTCGCAGCGAAACGCTGCCCGTGTTCGGATCTACTGCCATGTCAGAGAATAAAAATTTCCCGGAGTGCGCATAGATGCTGCCGTCTTCGAGCACCAGTTCAACTTTGGCCGAATCCGCGCGCTGCAATTTTCCCGCTTTCACCGCCTGTTGCAGGCGCGAAATCTCTGATTCGGATTGCGTAAAATTGACGTATAGCGGATTGATCTGTTCGATAGTTGTCAGCAATGTTGCCTCTCCCCGTCCGACCAGCGCACCTTCGCTTGCTTGCGAGCGGCCGATGCGGCCTGAAATAGGCGCGGGCACCCGGGTGTTTTCCAAGTCTTCCTGTGCCTTGGAAAATCTGGCTTCAGCCTGCCTGTACTTGGCATCGGTCAAGTCATAATCCTGCTGGCTGACAACATTGGCCTCCTTCAGTTTTTTATAGCGCGCCAGTGTCTGACTGGCGACTTCGGCATCGGCTTTGGCCGCATCATAGGCCGTTTGATAACTGCGCAACGCAATCTGATACAGCGAAGCGCCCGCAATGACATCGCTGCCCTCGGTGAACTTGCGCCGCTCGACTATGCCTTCGACGCGCGCGCGAACTTGCGCGCTGCGGTAGGCTTGCAGACGACCGGGGAGGTCCTGGGTCAGCACCGTTGCAGCGGGTGTGGCGATGATTACATCCACTTCTGCGGGGGGGGACGCGGCTCCGGCAGCAGGTTTTTTCTGTTCATCACCAGCGCCACACGCCGCCAGCAACAAGGGGAACAACAGGGCCGCAATCAATCTCTGGCGCTGCAATTTATTTACACTTTGCTTCATGTTCAATCCCCGTTATTCACTCCCCGGCAAGGGAAGATATTCTCGCTAAAATGATCTCGATACTGATGCGTTGATATTGTTTACTCAGAAGGCTTCAGCGACAGTGCGCGCTGATACATCTCATTGCGCGCCACCCCGGTAATCTGCACGGCCAACTGTACCGCCTGCTTGAGCGGCAGCTCCTTGAGCAACACGCTCAGCACATGTTCGACTTCCGCGCTGATTCCCCCTGCCCGCGCCGGCGCGGCGGACACCAGCACCACAAACTCTCCACGCAGATTATTGGGGTCACTGTTGAGCCAGTCCATCGCCTCATCCATACGGCAGCTGTGTATGCTTTCGAACAACTTGGTGACTTCGCGCGCCAGCACAATCTGCCGTTCATCGCCAAACACCGTCCGCAGGTCGGCGACGCACTCAATAATACGGTGGGGCGCCTCGTAAAACACCAGCGTATAGGGGTGCTCAATCAAGGATTGCAGCTCCTTGCAGCGCGCAGTCGGTTTATTCGGCAGGAAGCCATAAAACAGAAAATGCGGCGCTGCCAGTCCGGCCGCGGACAGTGCTGCAACTGCGGCATTGGCGCCGGGTATAGGAATCACCCGGTAGCCGGCAGCGCGCACCTCTTCCACCACCAGCGCACCGGGGTCGCTCACTGCGGGTGTTCCGGCATCCGTTATCAGCGCAACCGACTGTCCTTGTGCAAGCAAGTGTATAACCTTGTCCGCTGCGCCGCGTTCATTGTGCTGGTGCAACGCCAGCAACCGCCTCGCCGTAATACCGTGATGGGTCAGCAGGTGCGCGGAATTACGCGTGTCTTCGGCTGCGATGGTGTCCGCACCGCTCAACACGTCCAGTGCGCGCAGGCTAATATCACGCATATTTCCAATTGGGGTGGCTACTACATATAATGCACACTCTAATTTCAGTTTTTGACTGCTATGCAACGCTCTTCCTTCTGGCTTTTATTATTGGCGACACTATACGTTAGCGCGTGTGCTACAGCTACTCGGGTTAAACCTGCTCCTGTTGTACATGCTCCGGCAGCTGCCCAAGCCCCCGTTGTACCCGCGCCTGCAGCCCCCGGCGAACCGGTCATGTCTGTCATCACACCATCCGTGATCGACACCACTGCGCTTCCTCCAGGCACGATTCCCCTGCCTCCTGCCGATAAATTCGCACCGCACATCGCGCTCATTTTGCCGCTTAACTCTGCGTCGTTCTCGTCAGCTGCCAATGCCGTGCAACAGGGCTTCCTCGCAGCCGCTAAAAGCCAGGTGCGTGATTTTCCAGTGCGCGTATACAGCAGCGCCGACGAAAGCCGCGATGTGATCAGCATATACCGCCAGGCCGTCGCCAATGGCGCTGTTGCAGTGGCCGGGCCTTTGACACGATCTGGTGTTGCACTGCTGGCCGGTTATTCAGATATCACGGTGCCTACCCTGGCTCTCAACACGACCGATCAAAAAGCTGATTCAGGCAAAATGTATTTTTTTGGCCTGATCCCGGAAACGGAAGCGCGACAAATTGCACAGTTGGCTTTTGCTGCAAAATTGCACGATGCAACCATCATCAATACTGGCACGCCGTTGTCGAAACGCCTGTCAATCGCCTTCGCCGATGAATGGAAAAAACTGGGCGGAAATATCAACGCTGAAGTGATATACAGGGAAGGGGATGATACCAATGCGCTGGTTAACCTTCCCACGGCGCCATGGCTGATTGAACCAACCCCGCCAGCCCCCGTAACCGTGATATCGGAGTCTGGCGAAATTTCAACGGTTGCTCCCAAGCGTGTAGGACCGCCGCCTGTTGCAACGGGTAATGTTGCATTCCTCGCGGGCGACAACAAGCAAGCTCGCCTGATTCGCCCCTATTTGAACCCCAGCCTGCCGGTTTATGCAACCTCACAAGTATTCAATATTAACTCCGATACCCTGACCAACTACGATCTCAACGACATCCACTTTGTGGATATGCCGTGGTTGTTGCAGCCTGACCACCCGGCGGTGATGATCTACCCCAGATCGAGCACCGTGCTGGATACGGACAAGGAGCGCCTCTACGCGTTCGGAATCGATGCCTACCGTCTGCTGCATATCATGCTGCATAACAAATTCAGTTCTGCACTCCCTGTGGATGGTGTCACAGGTCGCATCCGTCTGACGGATTCCAGGCTATTCCAACGTGATGCCGTATCTGCCGTATTCCGCTATGGTCACGGCCTCACGCCCGAAGGACTTGCCGCACTTGAAGCTGAAAAGGCTGCCGCCAAGGCAGCAGAAAATGCTGCGCGCAAGGCTGCGGCAATTGAAAATGCGCCCGCTACCCCTGCTAAATGAACAAGCCAGGTGCGCTGGCCGAACAACTGGCCGCGCAATATTTGCAGCGACAGGGCTTAAAACTGCTGCAGATGAACTACAGTTGTCGATATGGCGAAATTGACCTTATCCTACAGCACGGCGATAACCTTGTTTTCGTTGAAGTACGGCTGCGCAGCGGCTCGGCTTTTGGCGGCGCTGCTGCCAGCATTGATGGACGCAAGCAGGCCAAGTTGTTGCGCACAGCGCAACATTACCTTTCCCGGTTGCAGCGCATACCACCCTGCCGCTTCGATGCAATAGTCATGCAAGCTACCGATCCCGATAAAATCGAGTGGATCAAGAATGCATTTACTGCGTAAGTTGCTATTTCATTTGTAATACCAAAGCATCTTTAGCAAACATCCCGGTTCTTTTCAGTTAAAATTCGCTCTATATTTAACACAAACATCTCGCATCCATGGACTTAACCCTCAGAATTTATAAGCATTTCGATGATAGCGCACAGGTCAAACTGCAAAGCAAGGACGTGCTGGCTCAACCTATCGCTGCTTCTGCACAGGCGATGGTCAGTTGTTTGCAGAAGGATGGGAAAATTTTATGCTGTGGCAATGGCGGCTCCGCTGCTGATGCGCAGCACTTTGCTGCCGAACTGATCAATCGCTTTGAAATGGAGCGTCCGCCTCTGGCTGCCGTTGCGCTGACCACGGACAGCTCGGTCCTGACCTCGATCGCCAATGATTATGATTACAACCAGATTTTCTCCAAGCAGGTGTTAGGCTTGGGCCGCAGCGGGGATGTACTGCTTGCCATTTCAACCAGCGGCAACTCAACCAACGTTGTGGCCGCCATCGGCGCTGCGCATGAACGCAATATGTGCGTAATCGCGCTGACTGGTCGCGATGGCGGGAAAATGGGCGCGATGTTGAAAGCTGGCGATATTCATATCTGCGTGCCGACGCAAAGTACCGCACGCATCCAGGAAGTCCATCTGCTGGTGCTGCATTGCATCTGCGACGGGATAGACCATATGCTCTATGGAGAAAAAAAATAATCATGACGCGCAAGCTGAGTTTTCTATTGATTGCCGCTGTACTCCTTGTCATGCAAGGTTGTACTACCACGCTCACCAAGGGCGCAGATCGCCGCACGCAGGGAGCATACATTGAAGATGGCACAATTGCAGACACTGCGACGACGCGAATCAAGAACAAGTATGCCGAAAAAGTACATATCAATGTCAACAGCTATAACCGCAAGGTGCTGGTAACCGGTGAAGTCCCGGACGAATCTGCCAAGACTGATATCACCCGAATCATCGGCGGTGTGCAGAATGTGACCGCTATCAACAACGAATTGACGATCGGCCCTGTGTCGTCGCTGTCGTCGCGCAGCGGTGATGCGCTGACCACCAGCAATGTAAATATGCGCCTGCGCGACAGCGGGAAGGATTTCAGGGCCGAGCGAGTAGAGGTGGTTACCGAAAATGGCATCGTTTATCTGCTTGGCCTGGTCACGCGCGCTGAAGCCGCGATCGCGACTGAAGTCACCAGTACGTCGCGTGGCGTGAAGAAAATTGTCCCCCTGTTTGAGTATATAGACTGATCTTGCACGTGTATTCCGCACCCGATTTTGAAAATAAAATATGCACCCGTGCCGATTTGGCAGCACGGGTAGCCAAATTGCCCCGCCCGCTGGTTTTCACCAATGGCTGTTTTGACGTGCTGCACCGCGGCCATGTCACCTATCTGGCACAGGCGCGCGCACTGGGTGCCTCTATGGTGTTGGGCGTAAACAGCGACGCATCGGTTAAGCGCCAGGGCAAAGGCGATGACAGACCTGTCAACCAGCAGGATGATCGACTCGCCGTGCTGGCAGCGCTGGATGCTGTTGATTTGGTGGTGCTGTTTGATGAGGATACGCCGCTGGATTTGATCTTGACCTGCAAGCCGGATGTACTGGTCAAAGGCGGCGATTGGGCCCCAGATAAGATAGTCGGGGCAAGCGAAGTGATCGGTTGGGGTGGCAGCGTGCACAGCATTCCCTTCCTGCATCAGCGCTCCACCACCGCGCTGCTGAAGAAGATCAGACTGTCTTAAATATTAAATATAATCAAATACATACGCATAAATCTGCTGAAAGAGCACATGTCTAAAACACATTTTGGTTTTGAAACGGTAGACGAGCAGGATAAGGCCAAACGCGTGGCCGAAGTATTCACCTCCGTTGCCAGCAAGTACGACATCATGAATGACCTGATGTCCGCTGGCCTGCACCGTGTATGGAAAAATTTTACCATCCAGATCAGCGCCGTTCGTGCCGGCGAACGTGTGTTGGATGTGGCTGGCGGCTCGGCGGATCTGTCGCGCAAGTTTGCCAGGCGCGTTGGCCCCACCGGCCAGGTATGGCTCACCGATATCAATAATGCCATGCTGCGCGTGGGGCGTGACCGCATGATAGACGATGGGCTGGCGATGCCGGTGGCACAGTGCGACGCCGAACACCTGCCCTTCCCCTCCAACTATTTTGATTGCGTGAGCATTGCGTTCGGCTTGCGCAATGTCACTCACAAAGAGGTTGCGCTGGCCGAAATGCGCCGCGTGCTGAAGCCTGGTGGGCGATTGCTGGTGCTGGAATTTTCCAAGGTGTGGAAGCCGTTGCAGCCGCTGTATGACGCCTATTCATTCAAGCTCTTGCCAAAGATGGGGGAGTTGATCGCCAAGGACGGTGACAGCTACCGCTATTTGGCCGAATCTATACGCATGCACCCGTCGCAGGAAGAATTGAAACAGATGATGGAGCAGGCCGGGCTGTCGCGCGTGGAATATTTCAACCTTAATGCCGGTGTGGTCGCATTGCATCGCGGCTATAAGCTTTAACGATAGGGCCCTTGCGGCTCTTGCAATTGACCGCCACTACCCGTATATTAGAATTTGCTTAATTGCGTTCAACTCACATTGATTAAAGGAATTACATGAAACGTTTTTTGCTAGTGCTTACCATCGCTTTATCCTCAATCACACTGCTGGCTGCCAACGCCGAAGCCAGGCGCCTGGGTGGTGGCAGCAGCATAGGCAAGCAGCGCACGATGAGCCCGCAGCAGACGCAAAAAGCACCAGTTGGGGCTCCCGCCGCTGCTCCTTCAGCCGCTCCGGCAGCAGGCAATAAGTGGCTGGGGCCATTAGCCGGTCTGGCCATCGGTGCCGGCTTGGGTGCCCTGTTTATGGGCGGCGGTCTGGGCGGCATGGGTGGTGCAATGGGCAGCATTCTGATGGCGCTGGCCGCAGCCGCGCTGGTGATATTCCTCATCGCCAAATTCCGCAAGCCACAGCAACCGGCCATGCAATACGCCGGCCAAGGCGCTCCTTACCCTCAGCCGGAAGCACAGACTTACGCTGGAGGCTCTGCAGCTGCGCCTGCCGTTAAAAATATTCCCGCTGATTTTCCGGTAGAGGCGTTCTTGCGCAGTGCAAAAATGTCCTTTATCCGCCTGCAGGCCGCAAATGACCGCAAGGATTTGAATGACATTCGCGAATACACCACACCTGAAATGTATGCGGAAATTTCCATGCAGTTGCAGGAGCGTGGCAGTGCAGCGCAAACCACCGATGTCATTGCTGTGAATGCCGATCTGCTGGAAGTAGTGACCGAAAATAACCACGCTATCGCCAGTGTGCGCATGACAGGCCAGCTCTCCGAAAACAAGGGAGCAGCTGAGAACTTTGACGAAATCTGGCATGTGCAGAAAAACTTGCAGGATGACAAGGCTGTCTGGCTGTTGTCCGGTATTCAGCAAATCGCCTGAGCATTGATGTTCAGCCTGTCCGCCAGCACGCTCAACCATCTGTTCAGTCAGAGCGGTTGGGCGTTGCAAAGGCTGGCCAAATTTGCAGGCAGAACGGCGCGCTTTGACATCGCGCCGTTTTCTTTTGCCTTTACGATTCAGGAAGATGGCAGCGTGCGCGCGGCGGATGAAAATGAAAAGAGCAGCGCGGATGCAATATGCACTATATCGCCCGCGTTGCTGCCGCGTCTGGCGCTGCACGATGAAAATGCTTTCGCGCAAATCCTGACCAGCGGAGATGCTTCGCTGCTGGCCGAGATATTTTATCTGAGCCGCCATCTGCGCTGGGATGCGGCTGAAGACATCAGCCGTGTCACGGGCGATATTGCTGCGGAACGCATTGTTCATCTTGCCGCTTCCGCGCATAGTCAATTTCGCGAAGGCACCCTCAACCTGACCCAAGCCTTGGCAGAATACTGGACCGAGGAACGTCCGCTTGTGGCAAAATCCATATATATCAACAGCTTTGTGCTGCAGGTAGACAAACTGCGCGACGATGTCGCGCGGCTGGAACAACGCATCAACCGACTTCCAAAACCCTAAATCCTATGCTGCGTTTTTTTCGCCTGATTAAAATTATCTATATTGCTCTGCGTTTCGGTCTGGATGAATTTATCCTGGCACATAAAAGCACACGCTGGCTGATCCTTCCGCTCAAGCTGATCCTGTTCACTCGCAACACCTCAGCGCCGCGCGCCGTACGTTTGCGCCTGGCACTGGAAAGCCTGGGACCGATCTTCGTCAAATTCGGCCAGATGCTTTCGACACGTCGCGACCTGATGCCTGCCGATATCGCCGAGGAGCTGGCCAAGCTGCAGGACCGGGTGCCGCCGTTCCCCTCCGAGCAGGCGGTGGCAATGCTTGAACAGGTGTATCGGAAAAAGTTGAGCGAAGTTTTTCTCAGCTTTAATGTGACGCCCGTTGCCAGCGCTTCGGTGGCACAGGTGCATTTTGCCGTGCTGCCTGACGGGCGCGAGGTAGCAGTCAAGATTCTGCGCCCCGGCATTGAACCTATTATCAATCACGATATCGCCCTGCTTGATGCGGGTGCAGCGCTGCTGGAACGCTGGTGGCAGGACGGCAAGCGACTCAAACCCAGACTGGTCGTAGCCGAATTCAACAAGTATCTGCATGACGAGCTCGACCTGATGCGCGAGGCGGCCAGCGCCAGCCAGTTGCGCCGCAACTTCCCGGATTCGCCCCTGCTGGTGGTGCCGGAAATGTACTGGGACTGGTGCTCCAGCACGGTGATGGTGATGCAGCGCATGAAAGGCATACCAATCAGCCAGATATCTGCGCTGCGTGCGGCTGGAATCGACCTGTCCAGGCTCGCGTCCAGCGGGGTGGAAGTTTTCTACACCCAGGTGTTCCGCGACGGCTTCTTTCACGCCGACATGCACCCCGGCAACATCATGGTGGCCGCGGATGGCCGCTATATCGCGCTGGATTTCGGCATCATGGGTACACTGACGGACAGCGACAAGAACTACCTCGCACAGAATTTCATTGCCTTCTTCCGCCGCGACTATAAGCGGGTCGCGGAGGTGCATATCGAATCGGGCTGGGCCCCGGCGAATACGCGAGTGGATGAGCTGGAAGCTGCAATCCGCTCGGTATGTGAACCGATCTTTGACCGGCCTTTGCGTGAAGTTTCGTTTGGCCGCGTGCTGTTACGGCTGTTTCAGACTTCGCGCCGCTTTGGCATCGAAATTCAGCCGCAACTGGTATTGCTGCAAAAAACCTTGCTCAACATCGAGGGCCTTGGCCTGCAACTCGATCCCGAACTTGATCTGTGGAAAACCGCAAAACCCTGGCTTGAACGCTGGATGAGTGAACAGGTGGGGTGGCGCGGTTTCATCAAGGCGCTGAAAGCCGAAGCGCCCAACTATGCCACGCTGCTGCCGCAGTTGCCGCGCCTGTTGCACCAGAAGCTGAATGACAATTCGGCGGCACAGACAGAAATGATTTTGCGCCAGTTGCTGGCGCAACAGGTGATACGCAACCGCTTGTTGGGACTGATCGCTGTGCTGTCGCTGGGCGCGCTGCTGTGGGTGCTGCTGCAAGTTTAGCGGTACCTGCTGCTTGTAGGGCTCAATAAAAAATATCAATCTAATCAAATGATTGACCGAATTCAGTGCAAAAGCATGCAGTCCTGCTAGGCTTGCCGCTGTTCAAAAAAACCATCTTTCAGCAATTCTATCGTTAATGCCTTGTATTCAACCGCACCAGGGCTGGTCGGGCTATATGCAAACACATCCAAACCATACATAGGGCTGGTCGCCAGCGCCACGTTTTCGCCGATGCGCGTATTGCACACTAGATCGCCATAACGGCTTTTTACCCTATCATAAATCTCATAGGCCAGTTTACGGCGTGAATCAAAGCGCGTAACCACGATGCGCCGTTCAAACTTGCGCTGCAGCTTATTTTCCAGCACATCAAGCGCAGAATCAAGCCGGTGTACGCCTTGCAATGAGAGGAAATCAGCGGCGACAGGAATCAACACCCTGTCAGCTGCGAGCAATGCGTTCAAGGTAAGCACACCCATCATTGGACAGCAGTCTATCAGTATGGGTGCACCGGTAAGTGCCAGCTCTTCCTTTAATCCCTGTTTCAGCAGTGAGGCAGCCTTAGGGTCTGCGCCATAGGTTGCATCTATCTTGGCCAACTCCAGGGATGAGGCAATAATTTGCCAGCCGGCGGGTGTGTCGCGCAGCAGTTTGGCTAGCGGCGTTTTTTTTATAAAAAATTCGGCCATATTAAGATCCGACGCCGTGCCGTTTTTCAGGCCGCATGCCAAGCTTAAGTGTCCCTGAGGATCCATATCCAGGACGATCGGATGTCGTTTGGCCTGTGCCAAGACGGCTGCGACATTCAGACAGGTTGTGGTTTTGCCCACCCCGCCTTTCTGATTAAATACGGCTACTACCGCCATCTGATTTGCCCTCTGTTGGCGGGCTGATGAGCGCAAGCCAGGCAAACATTAATCTTCCATTACTCGGAATATCGTTTGTTTCAGGCTTATGACTGCGGGCTGCGGTTCAAATTGTTGTGCAGGCCCTTGCCGCAAACTCTTAATCCTGCATATTAGTCTGGTGACTATTCGACTGTCACTGACTTTGCGAGATTACGTGGTTTGTCTACATCAGTTCCCTTTTGCAATGCCACGTAATATGCCAGCAGTTGTAAAGGGATGGTGTGCAGAATAGGGCTTAGAAAGCCCGCATGTTCGGGCATTTGCATGACATGTACGCCCTCGGAAGATTGTATGCGCGTGTTGGCATCGGCGAAGACGAACAGCTCTCCGCCGCGTGCGCGCACCTCCTGCAGATTGGATTTCAGTTTTTCCAGCAGCATGTCGTTGGGCGCAACCGCAATCACCGGCATATCCTTGTCTACCAGGGCCAAGGGGCCATGCTTCAATTCTCCGGCGGGATAGGCTTCGGCGTGTATGTAGGAAATTTCCTTGAGCTTGAGCGCGCCTTCCAGCGCAATCGGATAGTGCAAGCCTCGTCCTAGAAACAATGCATGTTGTTTGTTTGCAAATTGTTCTGCCAGTTTGGCAATGGCTGGCTCAAGCTTCAATACGGCCTGCACCGCACTGGGCAGGTGGCGCAAATCCTGCAGATGCTGCTGCTCTTGTTGCTGGCTCATTTTCCCGCGCAGTTTCGCCAGCACCAGGGTGAGCAAGAAGAGGCCTGCCAACTGGGTGGTAAATGCCTTGGTGGAGGCCACGCCGATTTCAGGACCTGCCCGCGTCAGGAAACGCAGCTTGGACTGGCGGATGATGGCGCTTTCAGCAACGTTGCATATCGCCAGGGTCTGCTGGTGGCCAATGGCCTTGGCATGATTTAATGCCGCCAGCGTATCTGCCGTCTCACCCGACTGCGAGATGGTCACCACCAGGGTGTTGGGATTGGGCACGCTGGTCCGGTAGCGATATTCGCTGGCTATTTCAACAGTGCAGGGAATGCCGGCGATTTCTTCCAGCCAGTTGCGCGCAACCAGCCCGGAATTATGGCTGGTACCGCACGCCAGAATCAGGATGCTGTCAATTTTTGCAAAGGCTGCCGCAGCTTCGGCGCCAAAGATGCCGGGTATCAAGGACTTGCTGTTGCAAACAGCCTCCAGGGTGTTTGCCAGTGCCTGTGGCTGCTCAAAAATTTCCTTCAGCATGTAATGCTTGTATTCGCCAAGTTCCACGCTATCGTTGCTCAATTCACTGACATGCACCTGCCGTTTAATTTCCCGGCCATTTGAATCAAATATCCGGTAGCTATCCAGACCGATTTCTGCAACATCGCCCTCTTCCAGATAGACTACATTCTTGGTCACTGCCAATAGCGCAGACATATCGGATGCAATGAAATTTTCATGGTTGCCTACACCCAGCAGCAAGGGGCTGCCTTTGCGTGCAGCAACTAGCTGATGCGGATTGTCAGCTGCCACTACGCCAATCGCGTAAGCACCCACCAATTCTGCCAGAGCTTTCTGAGTCGCGCTTAACAGGGTGCTACCATTCTTATAGTGGCTGTGGATGAGGTGAGCGATAACCTCGGTGTCAGTGTCGGAGGTAAACACGTAGCCTTGTTCAGTCAGGCTGGTACGCAATGCTTCATAGTTTTCGATGATGCCATTGTGTACAACAGCTATGCTCTCGCCGCTCATATGCGGGTGTGCATTGCGCTCACTCGGCACGCCATGGGTTGCCCAGCGTGTATGTGCGACACCCAGATGCCCAGTGGTATCCGCGCTTCTTAGCGTTAAATCTGCGACGCGCCCTGTGCTGCGCGCGCGCTGTAACTTGTGATCGTTTACCACCACCAAGCCGGCTGAGTCGTACCCCCGATATTCGAGACGCTGCAGTCCCTGCAATAAAATGGGTACAACATTACGCTGCGCAACTGCACCAACAATACCGCACATGTTTAATTTCCCTGTAATAACGTTTGCATAAACGCTTCTTTAAATTGACAAATATTAAATATACTCAATAAGATGCAATATTGTATCTATTTCGGTTTCTTGACCGGCCGCTGCCAGCCAGCAATGGTAAGTTGCTTGGAACGCGACAGTGTCAATGCGTTTTCTGGCGCTTCTCTGGTGATAGTGGAACCAGCACCTATTGTACTGCCACGCTTAACCGTCACCGGTGCGATCAATTGTGTATCAGATCCGATAAAAACGTCATCCTCGATTATCGTGCGATGTTTGTTGGCACCATCATAGTTACAGGTGATCGTACCCGCACCTATGTTTACACGACTACCCACCGTGCTGTCACCGATATAACTCAGATGGTTGGCCTTGCTGCCATTGGCAATCTCGCTGTTTTTTATTTCAACAAAATTTCCGATATGCACATCCTTGTGCAGCCTGGTGCCGGGACGCAAACGTGCGTAAGGTCCGATTCTGCAATTATCACCTAACTCCGCTGAATCGATATGGCTATAAGGTGAAATATGGGTGCCAGCATTCACATTGGAATTCTTGATGATCGTGTATGCGCCCACTTTTACCCGGTTACCCAGATGGACCTCGCCCTCAAAAATGCAGCCTACGTCAATTTCGACATCGCGACCACACACTAACTTGCCACGCACATCCAGCCGCGACGGATCTGCCAAGGTGACGCCCTGGTTCAACAGCCGCAGTGCCTGCTCTTCTTGCCAAATACGTTCCAATTCAGCAAGTTGAACCTTGCTATTGATACCCATGACCTCCCAAGAATGGGCGGGTTGTGTAGTGCTTACTTCCAGTCCTTGCGCAACGGCCATCGCGACTATGTCAGTAAGGTAGTACTCACCTTGCGCATTTTTATTGCCTAATTTCGCCAGCCAATTGCGCAACAAATGGGTGGGTGCTGCGAGTATGCCGGTATTTACTTCACTGATTGCACGTTGCTCGGGAGTAGCATCTTTTTGCTCCACTATACTGATTACTTTTTCATTATTGTCTCGCACGATGCGGCCGTATCCTGTTGGATTATCCGCATGCAAAGTAAGCAGGCTGAGTGTGCCAGATGTCTGTAAAAGCTGTTTTAGCGTATCAACCTGAATGAGCGGAACATCGCCATACAGTACCAGCGTAGTGCTTGCATCATCCAATTCCGGCATTGCCTGTTGCACGGCATGACCTGTACCCAGTTGCGGCTCCTGCAATGCAAAACTGGCTTGGTATTGAGCCATTGCCAGCGGCACTGCTTCCCCGCCATGACCATACACAATGCAGGTCTTGGCAGGCTCAAGCTGGATTGCTGTATCCATAACATGCTGCAGCAATGGTATCCCAGCAAGAGCATGCAGGACCTTAGGCTTGTCGGAATGCATCCGGGTTCCCTTGCCCGCTGCCAGAATAACGATGTTAAGCATATTCATTGTTCCCGATTAATCAGTAATACAGAAGTATAAACAAAAAAAACGGCCTGAGCCGTTTTCCTTGAAGCGTCAATCATCAGATTAATGCGGATTCTTATGACGCAGCTTTTGAATTGCCGCCAATTGCGCAATCGCTTCTGCCAATTCGGCTTGGGCGGCGGCGTAATCGATATCAGTAGTGCGATTTTTCATTGCCTCTTCTGCCGCGCGTTTCGCTTCCAGCGCTCTTGCTTCATCCAGATCTCCACCGCGAATCGCGGTGTCAGCCAGGATGGTGACGACATGAGGCTGAACTTCCAGCATGCCACCAGACACGTAAATCAAGGTGTCTTCGGCTTGGTCAGGCAGCTTGAGGCGGACCGAGCCAGGCTTGATGCGGGTCAACAATGGCGTATGGCGCGGGTAAATACCCAACTCACCGGTTTCGCCTGGAATGATGACTAGCTCAGCAAGGCCGGAAAAAATCGACTCTTCGGCACTTACCACATCGACTTGAATAGTCATTGCCATATCCAATCCTTATTTAAAGAGTAGCGGCTTTGGCAACAGCTTCATCAATCGAACCAACCATGTAGAACGCCTGCTCTGGCAGATGATCATATTCACCGCTGATGATACCCTTGAAACCTTTAATGGTTTCTTTCAGTGTTACATATTTGCCAGGGCTGCCGGTAAATACTTCGGCCACGTGGAAAGGTTGTGAAAGGAAACGTTGGATTTTACGTGCACGAGCCACAGCCAGCTTGTCTTCCGGAGCCAGTTCGTCCATACCCAGAATCGCGATAATGTCGCGCAATTCTTTGTAACGCTGCAATGTTTGCTGAACGCCACGTGCAACAGAGTAATGCTCTTCGCCAACAACCAGTGGATCCAGCTGACGTGAAGTAGAATCCAGTGGGTCAACCGCTGGGTAAATACCCAGAGAAGCGATATCACGCGACAGAACCACGGTCGAGTCCAGATGCAAGAAGGTAGTAGCTGGAGACGGGTCAGTCAAGTCGTCCGCAGGAACATAAACCGCTTGAATCGACGTAATCGAACCTACCTTGGTCGAAGCAATCCGCTCCTGCAGACGGCCCATTTCTTCAGCCAGCGTAGGCTGGTAACCTACCGCTGATGGCATACGGCCAAGCAGCGCTGATACTTCGGTACCGGCGAGTGTGTAGCGGTAGATGTTGTCTACGAAGAACAGGATGTCACGACCTTCGTCACGGAATTTCTCAGCCATGGTCAAACCAGACAGCGCAACGCGCAGACGGTTACCGGGCGGTTCGTTCATCTGACCGAACACCATCGCAACTTTATCCAGAACGTTGGAGTCTTTCATTTCGTGGTAGAAGTCGTTACCTTCACGGGTACGCTCACCGACACCTGCGAATACGGATAGACCGGAGTGCTGTTTAGCGATGTTGTTGATCAACTCCATCATGTTAACAGTCTTGCCTACACCCGCGCCGCCGAACAGACCAACCTTACCACCCTTGGCAAACGGGCAAACCAGGTCAATAACCTTGATTCCTGTTTCCAGCAAATCTGTAGATGGAGAAAGTTCATCAAACTTTGGTGCTTTCTGGTGAATGGAGCGACGCTCATTACCAGCGACTGCACCGGCGCCGTCAATTGGGCGGCCCAGCACGTCCATGATACGACCCAGTGTACCCTCACCAACCGGCACAGTGATCTGGCTACCTGAGTTTTCCACGATCATACCGCGACGCAAGCCGTCGGACGAACCCATGGCGATGGTACGAACTACGCCGTCACCGATTTGTTGCTGCACTTCAAGTGTCAGGTCCTGTTCTGCAACAGAAGTTGTATCAACCTTTACTTTCAGAGCATCGTACACTTTGGGCATCTTGTCGCGTGGAAACTCAACGTCTACCACCGCACCGATACACTGAACAATCTTGCCTTGACTCATTTTAAGATTCCCCGCTTTATAGTTTAATTCTGTACACAGGCGCGACTGATGTCGCGCACTTTAACTTACCGCAGCTGCACCGGCGACGATTTCGGAAATTTCCTTGGTGATCGCTGCTTGACGCGCTTTGTTGTAAACCAGTTTAAGTTCACCAATAACGGCTTTCGCGTTATCGGAAGCGGCTTTCATCGCCACCATACGTGCACTTTGCTCTGCCGCCTGGTTTTCTGTTACTGCGGTGTAAACCAAAGACTCAACATAACGCAGCAACATTTCATCAATGACTGCCTGTGCATCTGGTTCATAGATGTAATCCCATGAACCCGTATTATCTGAACCCAAATTTGCATCGGACAACGGCAGCAATTGCTCAAATACCGGCTCTTGCTTCATCGTATTAACGAAATGGTTGTAGCTGATGTAAATTGCATCAACTTCGCCGGCTACATAAGCATCCAGCATGACCTTAACTGCACCAATCAAATTTACAATGTGCGGCGTATCGCCCAAGCCGATCAAATGAGACTGTATATTCGCGCCAACCCGACTCATAAAACTAAAGCCTTTGTTGCCAATTGGCGTGACACGAATACCTGTGCCCTTTGTTTCGAACTCTTTCATCTTACCCAGAGCCAAACGCAGCACGTTTGTATTCAAACCGCCACACAAGCCTTTGTCAGAAGTAACCAGAATTATTCCGACATTTTTAACCGCGTCACGCTTTATCAAATACGGATGCTTATACTCCGAATTGGCGTGCGACAGGTGAGCAGCAACCTGACGAATTTTTTCCGCATAGGGACGCGCTGCACGCATACGTTGCTGCGATTTGCGCATCTTAGCTGCCGCCACCATTTCCATGGCGCGAGTAATCTTCCGTGTATTTTCTACACTCTTGATTTTTGTGCGTATCTCTTTGCTACCAGCCATGAGGAACCCCGCTTAGTAAACTGCGGTGGACTTAAAGGCTTCGATCGCAGCGGACAATAGCTTCTCGTTATCTGCGTTCAAATCGGTAGTCGCATTGACAGTGTCCATCAGATCCTTATTCTTGGATTTCAAGTAAGCGATCAGTGCTGATTCAAATGCCAAGGCCTTCTTTACCTCAACGTCATCGAAGTAACCTTTGTTTACAGCAAACAGGGTCACCGCCATTTCGGCAACAGACATTGGTGCAAACTGCAACTGCTTCATCAATTCGGTAACCAGTTTGCCGCGCTCGAGCTGCTTGCGGGTAACTTCGTCCAGATCGGATGCAAAGGCTGCAAAAGCTGCCAATTCACGGTACTGAGCCAAGGCCAGACGTACGCCGCCACCCAGCTTCTTAATTACTTTAGTTTGCGCTGCACCACCGACGCGAGAAACTGAAATACCGGCGTTGATCGCTGGACGCACACCCGAGTTGAACAGGTCAACGTCAAGGAAGATCTGCCCGTCGGTAATCGAAATTACGTTGGTTGGAACGAAGGCAGAAACGTCACCAGCCGCTGTTTCAATCACTGGCAATGCAGTCAATGAACCAGTTTTGCCTTTAACTGCACCTTTGGTAAATTCCTCAACATATTCTGCGTTAACGCGCGCTGCACGCTCAAGCAAACGTGAGTGCAGGTAGAAAACGTCACCAGGATAAGCTTCACGACCGGGTGGACGGCGCAACAGCAGAGAGATCTGACGGTAGGCCCAAGCTTGCTTGGTCAAGTCGTCGTAAACGATCAATGCATCTTCGCCACGATCACGGAAGTATTCGCCCATGGTGCAACCAGAGTATGGTGCCAGGTATTGCATCGCCGCAGACTCAGAAGCTGAAGCCACAACCACAATGGTGTAACCCATTGCGCCATGCTCTTCCAGCTTGCGCACTACGTTGGCAATAGTCGATGCTTTCTGACCAATCGCCACGTATACGCAGGTCATGTTCTGACCTTTCTGGTTGATGATCGCGTCAACTGCAATCGCGCTCTTACCAGTCTGACGGTCACCAATGATCAACTCGCGCTGACCACGACCAATGGGAACCATTGAGTCAATTGACTTCAAACCGGTTTGAACTGGCTGGTCAACTGATTTACGTGCCATAACACCTGGCGCCGTTTTTTCGATTTTGTCGGTCATCTTCGCATTGATAGGACCTTTGCCATCAATTGGCTGACCCAATGCGTTAACTACGCGGCCGCGCAATTCCGGACCTACTGGCACTTCCAGAATACGACCGGTACATTTAACAGTATCGCCTTCACTGATGTGCTCGTACTCACCAAGAATAACTGCACCAACAGAGTCACGCTCAAGATTCAGTGCCAAACCAAATGTATTGCCCGGGAACTCCAACATTTCACCTTGCATTACGTCTGACAGACCGTGGATACGAACAATACCGTCGCTTACGCTGACCACAGTACCTTCGGTACGCGCTTCGGTTAGCGCGTCGAAATTTTCGATGCGGCTGCGAATCAAATTGCTAATTTCAGAAGGGTTGAGCTTCATCTGACTTTTCCTTATTTCGATATTTCGATGATCAAGCCAAGGCAACTGCCAGCTCAGATAAGCGCGTACGCGCTGAGCCGTCAATTACTTTGTCTCCAGCGCGAATAACAACTCCACCCAGCAAATCGCGATTTGTTTCGCAGCTGAGTTTAATTTCGCGTCCCATACGGACTTTAAGTGCCGCAGCAATTTTTTGTTTTTGTGCATCATTCAGATCAAAGGCGGAGGTAACAACTACATCCACACTTTTCTCTGCCTCAGCACGAAGAATTTCAAACATTTCCAAAATTTCTGGCAAAACATCCAACCGCTTGTTCTCTATCAGCAATTTGATGAAGTTATGTGCCGTAGCATTCAGCTTGCCGCCGCATACTGCCAACATGACGTTGTTCAGTTGCGCTGCAGTGACGCGTGTGCTACGAATAATGGACTGCATGTCCTGCTGCGCAACTGCTTCAGCAGCAGCGTGCAGCATTTCAGACCAGGCTTTTAATTCGCCCAGTTTTTGAGCTTCATCAAATGCTGCCTGAGCATATGGTCGTGCGACTGTTATAGCTTGGGACATGGCGTTTAAATTTCCGCGACGAGTTTATCGAGCAGGTCATTGTGCGCCTTGGCATCAATTTCACGACCCAGGATTTTTCCGGCGCCAGCCAGTGCAACGGCTGACACTTGCGTGCGCAGGTGTTCTTTCGCACGAAATACCTCTTGATCGATATCTGCCTTTGCTGCCACAAGAATTCGGTCACCTTCAGCTCTTGCCTGCGCCTTGGCTTCTTCCACTATTTCGCTCGCACGCTTTTCGCTCGCAGCAATAATTTCAGATGCTTTTTCTTTTCCCTGGCGCAAGATTTCTGCAGCGCGTTTTTCTGCCAATTCCAAATCGTGTTTGCCACGTTCAGCAGCAGCCAGTCCATCAGCGATGGTCTTGGCGCGTTCTGCCATGGCCGCCATCAGCGGCGGCCACACGAACTTCATGGTGAACCAGATGAGAATAGCAAATGTAATTGCCTGTCCCAACAAGGTTGCGTTGATATTCACGATAGTGCCTTTCGGTTAAGTTTAAACTGGTTAATTTCCGGGTTATCCCTGAAATTAGCCCTTAACGATTGCGATGAACGGATTCGCGAACAGCATGTACAACGCGATACCAACACCAATCATGGTAACAGCGTCCAACAGACCGGCAACGATGAACATCTTAACTTGCAAGGTTGGGATCATTTCCGGCTGACGTGCTGCGCCTTCGAGGAAACGGCCACCCAATACACCAAAACCGATAGCGGTACCCAATGCCCCCATACCAATCAGTAATGCAACTGCAATCGAAACGTTACCCAACAATAATGCTAATTCCATGTTTATCTCCGGAGGTTTAGTTAATAAGTAAAGCGAAACTTTTAATGACTTTCGTGTGCCATGCTGAGATACACAATCGTCAGCATCATAAACACGAAGGCTTGCAACGTAATAATCAATAAGTGGAAGATTGCCCAAGGCGCGCCCAGCATCCATTGCAGGTACCACGGCAACAACGCAATCAGAATAAATACCATCTCACCCGCATACATGTTGCCAAACAAACGCAAGGCCAGGGAAATCGGCTTTGCGATATCTTCAACAATCCGGAACAAGATGTTCACCGGAATCAACAGGGGAAACTTACCAAACGGGGAAAACAGCACTTCTTTGCCGAATCCGCCAAAACCCTTAACCTTAATGCTGTAAAAGTAGATCAGGAAAAACACCGCAATCGACATCGCAAATGTTGCGTTCAGATCGGTTGATGGCACAACTTTCAGATGGCCAACTCCCACCATGCCCGCCAACCACGGTAGCAAATCCACCGGAATGACGTCCATTGCGTTCATCGCAAAGATCCATACAAATATGGTCAGCGCAAGAGGGGCTATTAATTCGTTTTTGCCATGGAAGGTGTCTTTTACCTGCGCGTCCACCATGGTCACAACCATCTCTACGAAATTCTGCATTCCGCTCGGAACTCCTGCGGTCGCTTTGCGCGTAGCCAACCACATGGTACCAAATACGATCAATCCCAAGAGGGCAGATACTATTAAAGTATCAAGATGCAATGCCCAAAATCCTTCGCCCGCATGTAAATTTGTCAGGTGATGCTGGATATATTCTGTTGTTGTTTGGCCTTCAGCGCTCATAATCTATTCACACAAAAATTAATGCTACCCAATAAACTGCCAACGTTGCGGCGTATGTCGCAAAAAGCGGCAACGCATGCACTTCTTTATACTGTGTAAAAACCAAGGAGAACAACAGGATTGTAAAAATCAACTTGTACGCTTCGGCGCTGTAATGAGCGCGAATTATCTTCTTTGCTTCGCTACCTGGTGGCGCTAGCATTTTTTTTGCATATACCAAGCTGGTCAAAAAACCGATTGCCCCTCCAACAAAGGAGGATACTGCGGCAGTTACGCCATGAATTGCCAGCATCACTAGAGCAATTAGCACTGCCACAGCGACCTGAATCAGAATAATTCGGCGCACCGCGCTAATATCGACCATCTCTAAATCCCTCGAAGCCCGACATTATAACTATGTCCTAATATTCCCGTCAATAAATTTTGATTTATTTTAAACGTGAGATCAGCTCGTCCAAATGATCGTGACTGCTGTAGTCAATAACCAGTTTGCCGGCGCCTTTATTGCCAATTTTGATCTGCACGGACGTGCCTATGCGCTGTGACAGGGTTTCCTGCAAATTCAGGATATCTCTATCCGGCTTCTCTTTAACATGTACGGGTTGTGGATGCAGAATATGCTGAACCAGTTTTTCCGCTTCGCGCACAGACAGTCCATCTGACACTATCTTGTTTGCCGCAGTGACTTGTTGTGCACCTTCAAGTGACAGCAATGCCCGAGCGTGTCCCATATCTAACTGGCCTAGCATGACCATGTCCTGAATGACCTGGGGCAGCTTAAGCAGGCGCAGCAAATTTGTTGTTGCGCTTCGCGAACGTCCTACCGCATCTGCAGCGGTTTGATGCGACATTAAAAACTCGTCTATCAGTCGCTGAATACCAACCGCTTCTTCGAGCGGGTTCAGGTTTTCTCGCTGTATATTTTCTATCAGCGCCATCGCGAGCGCGGCGTTGTCTTCGACCTTACGAACCAGCACCGGAACGAGATCCAGTCCGGCAATTTGAGCCGCTCTCCAGCGCCGCTCTCCAGCGATAATTTCGTAGCCGCCATCGGCCAGTTCACGCGCGAGTATGGGTTGTATCACTCCTTGTGCCTTGATCGATGCAGCCAACTCGTTCAGCGCCGCTTCATCCATATGACTACGAGGCTGGTATTTTCCCGGTTTGAGTTGGCCGACCTTCAACTCACGCAAAGTATCATCGCTTTTATCTTCGCTGTTTCCTGACAGCAATGCGTCCAGTCCCCGCCCCAGTCCCCTGCTTGGCTTAGCCATAATTTTTCCCTGTATTTATTTCTGTGTTTAATCTATTAGTTATGGAACCAGTTCTTCTCAAACAGGTTCCACCACAACTTCGTTATTGAGCAATTCGCCTGCCAGCGCCAAATAGGCCAGAGTGCCTCTGGACTCCCTGTCATGGTACAGCGCGGGCAACCCAAAGCTGGGAGCCTCGGCCAGACGTACATTGCGGGGAATTACGGTGCGATAAACCTTGTCGCCGAAATGTTGCAGCAGCTGGTCGGAAACCTGCTGTGCCAGACTGTTGCGCGGATCGTACATGGTGCGTAACAAGCCTTCTATTTGCAGGTCTGAATTCAGATTCGCACGCACCTTGCGTATAGTGTTAACCAGATCGCTCAAGCCTTCCAGCGCATAATATTCACACTGCATCGGAATCATCACCGATTTTGCGGCGCATAAGCCATTGAGCGTCAGCAAATTTAGCGCTGGCGGACAGTCAATCAGAATAAAATCATAGTCATCATGCACGGCCTGCAAGCTGTCCTTGAGCCTGGTTTCGCGGTTTTCAATATCAACCAGCTCGATCTCTGCCCCGGCCAATTCACGGTTGGCAGGCAAAATATCGTACTTTCCCGCATCGGAAAAAATACGTGCCTCGCGCACCCCTTTTGTCCCAAGCAACACATCGTAAACGGTAATCTTCAACTTGCTCTTGTCTATCGCGCTGCCCATGGTCGCATTACCTTGCGGATCCAGATCAACCAATAGCACACGTTTTTTTGCAGCCGCAAGACTGGCTGCCAAATTCACCGTAGTAGTGGTTTTACCCACGCCACCTTTTTGATTGGTAATTGCTAATACTTTGGCCATTTATTTTGCTTTCAATAAAACCAGACAGCGCGCAGCATCCAATCCCGACACAGTTAATGGAATGACACGCTCCACCACAACATCACCAGGCAAGTGCTGCAACTCTTGCTCTGGCGCCCCTTTCATTGCCGCCCAACGGCCTTTATCTGCCAGCAAATGCCGCGTTAGTGTTACAAAATCCGCCGTTTCCGCAAAAGCCCGAGAAATTATGCCATCAAATTTTTCATCTGCGTTCAGCTCTTCGACACGTGCGCAGCATACCGTTACGTTATGCAAACCCAACTCAATAACTGCTTGCTGCACAAAACTTGTTTTCTTGCTATTGCTATCTATTAAAGTGAATTGCCAGTCTGGACGAACAATAGCCAATACCAAACCTGGCAATCCCGCACCACAGCCTACGTCCAGCCACCGACCCGGCCAAAGATGCGGCAATACTGCAAGACTATCCAGTAAGTGATGGCTGATCATTTGCTCTGCATTGCGGATGGCCGTCAGGTTATAAACCTTGTTCCATTTTTGCAGCAATGCCAAATAATCCAACAACATTTGCTGCGTCTCTGGGCTTATCTCCAAACCCAGCTCAGCAACGCCGCGGGCCAATTCCTGAGCCAGACTCATGCGCTCTTTTCTACCTTTTCGGCTGCATCAATGTTAGCGCTCGCTTGTGCAAAGCCGCGTTTCAGATGTACCAATAATAAGGAGATTGCAGCCGGCGTCATGCCCGAGATGCGCGCTGCCTGCCCCATCGTTTCCGGTTGATGCTGATTCAGCTTTTGTTGCGCCTCAATCGACAATCCTCTTACTACACGGTAGTCCATTTTTTCTGGCAATGCAGTATTTTCGTAGTTTTCCTGGCGTGTAATTTCATCCCGCTGACGCTCAATATAACCTTGGTATTTGGCCTGAATTTCCACCTGCTCAGCAACCATCGCATCTGGTACGGCCGTTCCTGCACAGGGCAATGACATCAGGCCGGAATAGCTCACATCCGGCCGTCTTAACAACTCATACAGGGCATATTCACGCTCGATTCCTTTGCCCAGCACGCGTTCGGCATCCGCCTGCACAAGCATGGCCGGATTCACCCAGATGCTTTTCAGTCGCTCTTGCTCCCGTGCTATTGCTTCTCTCTTGCTGTCAAAAGCCGCCCAGCGACTATCGTCCACCAAGCCGAGTTGGCGACCTATCTCTGTAAGTCGCAAATCGGCATTATCTTCGCGCAACTGCAACCTGTATTCAGCACGGCTGGTAAACATGCGATAGGGTTCTGTAACGCCCCGCGTAATCAGATCATCTACCAACACACCCAGATAAGCTTCATCTCGACGCGGACACCAAGTGTCTTCTTCGCGTGCATGTCTGGCTGCATTCAATCCAGCCAACAATCCTTGAGCCGCCGCTTCTTCATATCCCGTAGTGCCATTGATTTGCCCCGCAAAAAACAAGCCGGATATTGCCTTGGTCTCCAGTGATTTCTTTAAACCGCGCGGATCGAAATAATCATATTCAATTGCATAACCGGGACGCGTGATATGAGCATTTTCCATACCCTTAATCGAGTGCACCAAGGCCAGTTGCACATCGAATGGCAAGCTGGTGGATATTCCATTTGGGTAAACTTCATGGGTACTGAGTCCTTCGGGCTCAATAAATATCTGGTGTGAATCTTTGTCTGCAAAGCGCGTGATTTTATCTTCAATCGACGGGCAGTATCTTGGCCCCACTCCTTCAATGACACCCGTGAATAAAGGGGAACGATCCAAGCCCCCGCGAATGATTTCATGCGTATCTTTGTTGGTCTGGGTTATCCAGCAAGGTAATTGCTGAGGGTGCTGCTGTGCCCGACCCATAAATGAAAATACCGGCACTGGTGTATCACCCGGCTGCTCCAGCATTACCGAATAATCGATGCTGCGTCCATCTATGCGCGGTGGTGTGCCGGTTTTCAATCTTGCGATGGGCAATTTCATTTCACGCAAACGGTGTGACAGACTGACTGATGGAGGATCACCAGCACGCCCGGCTTGGTAGTTTGACAGCCCAATATGTATCAGACCGCACAGAAAGGTTCCCGTGGTCAGCACCACGCTTTTTGCAGAAAAACGCAAGCCGAGCTGCGTAACAACCCCGGTAACGCGCTCACCATCGAGCAGCAGATCATCTACCGCCTGCTGGAATATCCACAAATTTGGCTGATTTTCCAGACGCCCCCGAATCGCCTGTTTATAGAGAGCACGATCGGCCTGGGCACGAGTCGCTCGCACCGCAGGGCCCTTTGATGAATTGAGGATGCGAAACTGTATTCCCGCCTCATCAGTTGCGGCAGCCATTGCGCCACCCAGCGCATCCAGTTCCTTGACCAGATGGCCCTTGCCTATGCCCCCGATCGAGGGATTGCACGACATCATGCCCAAGGTCTCAACATTATGTGTAAGCAGCAAAGTGGCGCGCCCCATCCGTGCGCTGGCGAGAGCCGCCTCGGTTCCAGCGTGACCGCCTCCAACCACGATTACATCAAATTCTTTGGGGTAATTCATCAAAACTTCCTCTGCGTAGCCGCACATAATACAGTAAAACAATAACTGGGATGGGGCTGAAGACCGGATTGTTTCACGTGAAACAATCCGGTCTCTTATTTGCCTATGCAAAACCGGCTAAAAATTTCACCCAGCAAGTCGTCTGCGGTGAATTCTCCGGTGATTTCGTTTAGGGCCTCCTGAGCCAACCGGAGTTCCTCAGCAAAAAGCTCTGCGCGCGAACCCTCAAGGGTAGCGTTTTCGAGGTGTGTTTGCGCCTGCAGTAATGCGCGCAGATGTCTTTCGCGTGCCATAAAAACCCCGGCTTCTTGATGCCAACCTATCAGGCTTAGCAATTTCTCACGAAGCAGCTCTATTCCTGTGCCCGTCTTTGCAGAAAGATATATAAACTCCTCTCCTTCTCGCGTTTCAACTCGCGCCGATTCTTCTGACAGGTCAATCTTGTTGAAGATATAAAGACGGGGAGTGGCCGCAGGTAGTTCAGCCAGGATTCTTTTGTCATCGTCGCCCATGCCCAGATTGGAATCAAGGATTAGCAGGATTGCATCTGCTTTCAATATAGTGCTGCGTGTGCGCGCTATGCCCATCACCTCGACAGCATCCTGCGCTTCGCGCAAACCAGCTGTATCAATAATATGGAGGGGTACGCCGTTCAACTGAATAGATTGGCGTATCACATCGCGTGTAGTACCAGGAATTTCGCTCACCAGCGCCACTTCTTCGCCGCTCAGGCAATTGAGCAGACTAGACTTGCCGACATTGGGTTGGCCGATAAGAGCAATATGAGCCCCTTCCCGCAATAAACTTCCCTGTTGAGCCAATTCCAGAGTTTTCTGTAACTCCTTTCGAATAGAAGCGAGTCTGCTGTCACGTCGAGTAACGTCAGGCACATCCAATTCTTCTTCGGGAAAATCCAGCATCGCTTCAACCAGCATGCGCAAATCGATCACTTGGGAGACAAGTTGGTGTATCACGCGCGAGAAATCGCCCATCAGGGAACGCATGGCACTGCGTGCAGCTTGGCTAGTTGTGGCATCAATAAGATCAGCCACGCTCTCGGCCTGGGCCAAATCGAGTTTGTCATTCAGGTAAGCGCGTTGAGTGAACTCGCCCGGCAATGCGAGGCGTGCGCCCAGCTCAAGGCAGCGTTGCAGAAGTAGTTGTACAACGGCTGGGCCGCCATGACCCTGCAGTTCTAGGACGTCTTCACCGGTGTAGGAATGGGGTGCAGGGAAGAAGAGTGCGATACCCTGATCGATCACCTCCCCCTGCCTATCTACAAAAGAGGTGTAGGTGGCGCTGCGAGCTTGAGGAAGCCTGCCTATGATATTTGCGGCAGTATCGGCAAGATTGTGGCCAGAAATACGTACCACACCAATTCCCCCGCGACCCGGGGCAGTGGCAATAGCTGCAATATTGTCAGACTTTGGCAACACCCTTGGCTTCAGCCTCCGTATTGCGTGTGATATACCATTGCTGAGCAATGGACAGCACATTGTTGACTACCGAGTACAGTACCAAGCCTACCGGGAAGAAGAAAAATACCACGCTGAACGCAATCGGCATGATCTGCATCAATTTTGCCTGCATAGGATCTGGCGGTGTTGGATTAAGCTTGCTCTGTACTAACATGCTAATGCCCATAATAATGGGAAGAACGTAATAAGGATCGGGCCGAGAGAGGTCCGTAATCCAGCCATAGAACGGCGCATAACGCATTTCAACGCTCGCCAGAATAGACCAGTAAAGTGAGATAAACACTGGAATCTGAATCAGTACAGGTAGACAGCCGCCAAGTGGATTGATCTTCTCCGTTTTGTACAGGTCCATCATGGCGCGATTTAAGCGTTCACGATCGTCGCTGTACTGCTCTTTGATTTTAGCCAGCTTCGGGGCTACCACGCGCATTTTGGCCATAGACCGATAGCTTGCGGCGGACAAAGGGAAGAAGGCAAGCTTGATCAGAATGGTCAATATGATGATGGCTAAACCCCAGTTCTGTACCCATCCGTGTATTGCGGTCAACAGCCAGAACAGAGGTTTCGCAATGATGGTCAGAAAGCCGTAATCTACTGACAACCCAAGCCCCGGAGCGATATTATCCAGCTTGCTTTGAGCGGGCCCTACATAAAGCGGAACCGAAATCTTGCCAGTATTGCCCGCGTCAATCGCAGCAACCGGTAACACCAGACCAACAGCGTACAACTTGTCTTCCAATTGTTTGGCGTAAAACTCGCGCGGAGTGTTATCTTTGGGTAACCAGGCAGAAACAAAATAATGTTGCAGCATACCCGCCCAACCGTTGTCAGCCGTTTTTGGCAGGCTAGCTTTATTTTTCGCTATGCTCGGAAAGTCAATTTTCTGGAATTTATCATGCTCAGTATAAACAGCTGGGCCAGTGTAGGTCGGCACAAACATTGTGCTGCCGGTTGGCTGGATATCATCCCTGACTAACTGATAATACGCGGATGGTGTGAGCTTGCTGTTGCCGGTGTTTTCAATTTCATAATTGACGTCGATCAAATAGCTACTCTTATGAAACACAAATATTTTGCTAACCTTAGCGCCAGCCTCATTCTTGGCGAATAAACGCACCTCAACAGAATCTTTGCCTTCTGCCAGTTCATATGCAGAGGCCGGTGCAGAAAATAGAGTGTTGTGTGTGGGCAATCCAGGGCCCAAGAGTCCAGATTGCGCGATATAAGTATGGCCTTCTCCCTGCTGAAACAGGACAAAAGGCTTACTTTTATCCACAGTATCCGAATGCTGCAGCAATTCAATACGCCGAATGTCGCCCCCTGAAGTATTGATTTCAGCGCGGAAAAAATCTGTTTTTACTGATATTTTTTCGCCAATTTGAGCTGCTTTTTGGGCCGGCGCGACAAATTCGGTTGAACCAGGCTTGACTGTTGCCGCTAGCGATTGGGTGGCAACAGGCGTGGATGCTGCGGATACTATTTGAGGAACTGGTTGTTGTTCGCGCTGCCAGCCGTCCCACAATAGGAATATAGATAATGAAAAAATCAGGAACAGGAATACGCGTTGAAAATCCATTGTGGTTTTCACCTATATAAAGACTAAGGGGCTGGGTCGTAACCGCCGGGATGCCATGGGTTGCAGCGCAACACTCGCTTGATACTTAGCCAAGTACCACGCAATGCCCCATGCTTGACGATTACTTCGCTAGCATAATGAGAACAACTGGGCGTAAAACGGCAGGTTGGAGCAAACAAAGGGCTAATAACATATTGATAAGTCTTAATTAAAAGAATTAAAATTGACTTGATCATGGTATTTTCGCGCTTAACATTAATTGTAGTAATGCCGATCTCGCTTCTGTAGAAGTTTCTTTAGATAAATTTCTTCGTAACCGCACTACAAAATCGAGCGCGGGTAATTTAGATGAATGTAATCTAAAAATCTCACGGATAAGGCGCTTGGCAAAATTTCTATTTACAGACTTGGCCATTGTTCTCTTGCTCACAACCATGCCAAGCCTGGCGAATTCATGATTGCTTTTAACCAAATGGAGAGCAAACCACTTGTTTGCTAAGCTTCTATGACGAAATGCTTGTTCAAACTCCTTGCTTTGCCTAATACGATGGCTGGCAGGAAAAACAGAACTCACAACTTGCGCGCCAAACTATTAATTGCAGTTAAACCGCGAGGCGAGCACGCCCTTTACCTCTGCGGGCAGCAATAACTGCACGGCCGCCTTTTGTTTTCATACGAACTAAAAATCCGTGTGTACGCTTTCTCTTAATGACTGATGGTTGGTAAGTACGCTTCATAATTAGGGCCCTGTAGTAAGTTTTCGAAAGCCTGCGATTACAATACTTTACGGGGGCGGTGTCAAGTACAATTTATTCTCTGTGGATAACTTTCCTGTCAGGCTGTAGAATAGAAGAAAATTTATTTTCAGTATTCACATTCAGATTATGTCAGACAAAACAATGTGGGATTCTTGTCTTCATTCTTTTGAAGAAAGTCTTCCCCCTCAACAGTTTAACTCTTGGATTAAGCCGCTGATCTGTGAAGTAAAAGGAGATATCATTACATTAACGGCACCAAATACTTTTATATTAAAGGTAATTCAGGAGCGTTTTTTGCCGGAAATAACAAAAAAGGCTCAGTCATTTTTAAAAATTACGCCGCAATTTGAGTTAAAAATTAGCAAAAAAATTGTTAGCCCAGCTTCACAAAAATTTGTGCCCGTGGACATTGTCGAGCCGACCGTTCTGAAAAGCCCAAGAAATCACAGTAAATTGAATGGCTTACTCGCTTTTGATAATTTTGTTACCGGTAAAGCTAATCAATTGGCACACGCTGCTGCGATGCAGGTCGCTAATTTCCCAGGGACTATGTATAACCCGCTTTTTATCTACGGCGGCGTTGGGCTAGGAAAAACTCACTTAATACAGTCAATCGGCAACCTTGTTAAGCATGACAATCCTCAAGCCAAGATTTGTTATGTGCATGCCACCAATTATATTTCAGATGTTGTACGCGCATTTCAAACCAAGAAGTTTGATGAGTTTAAACAGTTTTACAACTCTCTAGATCTGCTGCTGATTGACGATATCCAATTTATTGCAGACAAACCGGGTACACAACAGGAATTTTTTTATACCCTAAATTCTCTAATTGATGCAAATAAACAGGTCGTTATAACTTGCGATACCTTCCCAAAAGAGATAACGGGCATAGAGTCACGCTTAACTTCTAGATTTAGTTGTGGTTTGACGGTAGCTGTTGAGCCGCCGGGTTTAGAAATGCGGGTTGCAATATTGTTGCGCAAGGCATCTGCGCTCAATCATCCCATTAAAGAGGAAGTTGCGTTTTTTATTGCAAAGCATGTTCGTTCGAATATAAGAGAACTTGAAGGCGCGTTGAATAGAATATTGGCTTATGCTAAATTTCATAAAGAAAGTATTAGCGTTGAATCAGCCAAGGAAGCGTTAAGAGACTTGCTTTCTGCCCAGAATAAGCAGGTTTCAATTGAAAATATTCAAAAAACAGTCGCTGATTTCTATAGGCTTAAAATAGTCGAACTTCTGTCAAAGAAAAGAACCAGGGCGATTGCAAGACCCAGACAAATTGCGATGTGTTTAGCGAGAGAGCTAACCCAATTAAGCTTACCCGAAATCGGCAATGCTTTTGGCGGCAGAGATCACTCAACAGTCTTACATGCATGCAAGACCATTGAAAGCTTACGAAATTTGGATCATGCACTCAATTCGGATTTCAATTTGCTGAATCAAACGTTAAGAAATTAATAACAGTATTAATAAAAACGTATATTTTGTGGATAACTAGCTTTAAGTAATATTTGCGAAAAGTTATACACAAACTAATAACAAATACCGGATAGTTTATACAGCTTGATTTTTTTCATTAACCCAATGTAGATAAACGTATTTAACAGTTACTAACAAATAAATGCACTGTTATTATTATTATTAAGGATATATAAAGAATGTTTATTGAAAAGATTAATAAAGACGTTTTATTAAAGCCATTGCAGACTGTCGTTGGCATTGTGGAAAGAAAACAACCACTACCTATATTGTCCAATGTATTAATTGAAAAAAACAAGACAGGTATTCGCTTTGTGGCAACAGACCTGGAAATTCAAATCACTACTGAAATTAAAGATAGTGAATTTTCCGGTGAAAATGAATCAATAACCGTAGCAGCTAAAAAATTGCAGGAAATACTGAGAGTATTACCGGATAGCAGCAAGATTACCTTGGATATTCATGATTCAAAATTATTAGTTAAAGTTCTAAAAAGTAAATTTACGTTGCAAACGTTGCCCGCGCAAGATTTTCCAAAAGTCAGCGAACAGTTACAGAATTCAACTACAATCGAAATTGAGCAAAAGTTATTAAAAAAATTGTTAGGTGCCGTTCAATATGCGATGGCACAGCAAGATATAAGGTACTATTTAAACGGGGTCTTATTAGTAATAGATGGCGGATTGATCAAATTAATCGCTACGGATGGACACCGTTTAGCCTATACAAGCGCAAAACTTGATTCAGATTACACTAAACGAGAAGTTATTTTATCCAGAAAAACAGTCAATGAATTGTTTAAGCTTTTGCAGGACTCTGAAGATAAGATAAAACTTGAATTAGCTGAAAAACAGGTAAAGATTTCATTCTCTGACATTACATTAACGTCTAAAGTGATTGATGGTAAATTCCCGGACTATGATCGCGTCATTCCAAATTACACCAATCATTTAACCTTAGACCGCCAAACCATACTTCAGGCATTGCAGCGCGCAGCGATCCTGTCCAATGAAAAATTCAGAGGCGTTCGCTTTGTCATGACTGAAAAAAATATGCGCATAATAAGCAGCAATAGCGAGCAAGAAGAAGCCCAAGAGGACATAGAAAACGAATATCATGGGCCAGCGCTTGATATTGGCTTTAATGTTAATTATCTATTGGATGGTCTAACCAATGCGGCTACTCAGGAAGTAACTTTTTCCTTTGGCGACTCCAATAGCAGCATATTAATTACGGTACCTGGCAATGAAGACTTTAAATATGTCGTCATGCCCATGCGAATTTAATAGTGGTCAAGAATACGGTGTTTCACGTGAAACAAACTGAAAGAAAATTATGAGCGAATATACTTCCGAAAGCATTAAAGTACTTAAGGGGCTTGAAGCAGTGCGCAAGCGCCCCGGTATGTACATTGGGGATACGAGTGATGGAAGTGGTCTGCATCACATGGTATTTGAAGTTGTAGATAATGCCATAGACGAGGCGCTGGCAGGTTATTGTAACGAAATTAATGTTACGATACATATAGATAATTCAATCAGTGTGACCGATAACGGACGTGGTATACCAACGGATATTCACGCTGAAGAAAACCGCTCTGCTGCTGAAGTTATCATGACTATTTTGCATGCAGGCGGTAAGTTTGACAGCAACTCTTACAAGGTTTCAGGCGGCTTGCATGGCGTAGGTGTATCTGTTGTAAATGCCTTGTCTGAATGGTTGAAGCTGACTATTTGCAGAAATGGAAAAAAACACTTCATGGAGTTTCACAATGGAGATCCGGTTGCACCGCTTAAAGTAATAGAAGACACCGATAAGCGCGGATCAGAAATTCATTTTATGGCCAGCAAGGAGACATTTGGCTTGGTTGAATACCATTTCGATATTCTCGCTAAGCGGTTACGCGAACTTTCATTTCTAAATAATGGGGTAAAAATTGCGTTAATTGATAAGCGCGATGGAAAAATAGAAAACTTTTCATTCACAGGCGGAGTCAAGGGTTTTGTAGAATACATGAATAGAAACAAGACGGTTCTACATCCAAATGTGTTTTACACTTGTATAGAGAAGGAAGGAATTACTGCGGAAGTTGCGATGCAATGGAACGACTCTTATCAGGAGACAGTCCAGTGCTTTACCAATAATATTCCGCAACGAGATGGCGGAACACACCTTACCGCTCTGCGCACAGCAATGACCAGGACATTGAATCAGTACATAGAGACTGAAGGACTAGCTAAGAAGGAAAAAGTAGAAACAACGGGTGATGATATGCGTGAAGGGCTTACTGCAGTTCTATCAGTAAAGCTGTCAGATCCAAAATTTTCATCGCAAACAAAAGATAAATTAGTTTCGTCAGAAGTTCGGCCCATCGTAGAAGAGATTGTGTCCCAACAATTAATGTCGTTTCTGCTGGAGAGACCAACTGATGCAAAAATAATTGTGAGTAAAATTATTGACGCTGCACGTGCAAGGGAAGCTGCGCGCAAGGCAAGGGAAATTACTCGGCGCAAGGGAGTACTGGATGGCATGGGTCTACCCGGTAAGTTGGCAGATTGTCAGGAAAAGGATCCTGCCAAGTCAGAATTGTATCTGGTTGAGGGTGACTCAGCTGGTGGCTCGGCCAAGCAGGGCAGGGATCGTAAATTCCAAGCGATATTGCCGCTGAAAGGCAAGATTTTGAACGTGGAAAGGGCGCGTTTCGAAAAACTGATATCTTCGCAAGAAATTGCAACATTGATAACAGTTCTAGGTACAAGCATAGGCAAAGACGAATACAACCCGGAAAAATTGCGCTATCACCGCATAATAATCATGACAGATGCGGACGTTGACGGAGCTCATATTCGTACCCTGTTGCTGACCTTCTTCTATCGTCAGATGCCGGAACTGGTAGAACGCGGTCATATCTATATCGCGCAACCACCCCTGTATAAGGTCAAGCAAGGCAAAGATGAGCGTTATTTGAAAGATGACCACGCTTTGAAAACTTATATGCTGAGTTCCGCGCTGGCAGATGCAGAGCTGTATACGGAAGTCGGGGCTGCCCCGATGAAAATTGAAGTCTTGGAAAATATGGCGAAAGAATATTTTCTTGCTGAGGCAATAATCAATCGCCTGTCCAGAGTGATTGCTCCCGAGGCTTTGCATGCACTGCTTAAAGCGCCGGAGTTGAACCTGGATAGCGAAGCCCAGGCAAAGCAAAGCGCGGTGCTGCTGCAACAGGTGTGTGGCAAGGAACTCACGATACAGGCTGAATTTGATCCATCGACTGAAGAATACCGCCTGCGCCTGGAAAAGAATCTCTATGGCAATGAATCCAACAGCTATCTGGATCAAAATTTCATGCGCAGTGGAGATTACCAGCAAATAAAGAAAACCGCATTGACTGTAAGCAACCTATTGGGTGAAAGTGCATTCATCAAGCGCGGTGAACATAAGAAACCGGTGAAGGACTTTAAACAGGCAATCGAATGGTTGCTTGAAGAAGCGAAACGGGGTGTAGGTATCCAGCGTTACAAGGGATTGGGTGAAATGAATCCATCCCAGCTGTGGGAAACCACCATGGATGTAAATAACCGCGTTTTGTTGCGAGTATGTATAGAGGATCTTATTTCGACAGATGAGATATTTACGACGCTGATGGGGGATATTGTGGAGCCTAGGCGCGCATTTATCGAGCAGAATGCTCTAGGCGCACAAAACCTGGATGTTTAAAGAAACGTAATATTATTCAAAATAAACAAATGGTTGGGATATGTGAACTCTCCCAACTCTTTGATTGCCGAGTTTATTCTTTCACCTTCTTTGCCACGGTCTTTTTCTTTGTCGTTCCAACCTTCTTCACTGCGGCCACCGTTTTAACAGCGGTAGTCTTCTTGGTCACGGCCGGATTCTTAACCGCGGGTGTTTTCTTGCTGGTCTTTTTTACCTTAGTCTCCTTCTTCTCAGCGGGCTCCTTCTTGGCGGCAACAGCTTTCTTAACAGCAGCTTTTTTCTTGCTGACGGGCCCTTTTGCCACCCGTGCAGCAAGCAATAAAAGCGCTTCCTCCAAGGTAACCTCATCCGGCGAGACATCCTTGGGCAAGGTGGCATTCACTTTACCGTGACGAACATAGGGTCCATAACGGCCATTGCATACATCAATAGGCTTCTTGTCTTCCGGATGCACACCGAGCTCCCGCAAAACGGTATTCGAAGTTCTCGCTTCAGCTAGCAATGCGACCGCCCTATCCAGTTCGATGGTGAACACACTTTCCGTTTTGGGTATGGACTTGAATTTACCATCATGGCCAACGTAAGGCCCAAAGCGGCCGATATTGACGATCACCTTTTTCCCGGTCTCCGGATGATTACCCAGTTCTTTGGGTAATTCCAATAGTTTCAAGGCTGCGGCCAAGTCAGCGTTTTCTGGAGGCACTTCCTTAGGCCAGGACATGCGTCTGGGTTTTTTCTTGGCACCTTCTTCAACTTCGCCGAGTTGCACGTAATAACCGTAAGGACCGCGCAGCAACAAAACCGGCAGATTGGTGACCGGATCGTTGCCGAGCTCCCTGCGCGCCTCAGCGGGATCGATTTCTCCAGTTGTGCTGCGCGTGTAATCGCATTCCGGGTAAGCGGTACAGCCGATGAAACTGCCGCGTTTCCCAAGGCGTGTAGCCAACGGCTTGCCGCATTTTGGACAAGCCTCTCCGATCAACTCTTGCGTGACATCCTTGCGTTCAATATTTTTCTTTTCTTGAACTAACTTGTCAAAATCGCCCCAGAATGCCGCCAAAACGGGTATCCAGTCGCGCTTTCCCTCGGATATTTCATCAAGCTCGTCTTCCATCTGCGCGGTAAAGCCATAGTCCACATAGCGAGTGAAATGTTCTGACAGGAAACGGTTAACCACGCGCCCCACATCGGTGGGGGTGAAGCGCTTTTTTTCCAGCAATGCGTATTCGCGAGCTTGCAGGGTGGAAATAATGCTTGCATAAGTTGAAGGACGACCGATGCCGTGTTCTTCCAGCGTTTTAACTAGACTAGCTTCAGTAAAGCGTGGTGGAGGCTGGGTAAAGTGCTGTTCGCCATAGAGTTTGTCCAAAGGCAAAACATCACCTTCGGCCAAAGGCGGGAGCTTCCCCCCCTCTTCTTCCGTGCTGTCGTCGGTATCTTCCTGATAGACTGCAATAAATCCAGGAAAAACAAGGGTTTGTCCGCTGGCGCGGAATAAGGTGTCGTCCCCACCCAGACGGATATCCACGCTGACGGTGTCAAATCGGGCTGGGGTCATTTGGCTGGCCAGTGTGCGCTTCCAGATCATTTCATATAGGCGCGCCTGGTCAACGGTCAACGCGTCTCGTATGCTGTCAGGAGAACGGGCAATTGAAGTGGGACGGATGGCTTCGTGCGCTTCCTGGGCATTTTTGGCTTTGCTCTTGTATACGGGTACAGTGCGCGGCAGATAATCGGCAGAAAAATTTGCGCCGATATATCCGCGAATTTCATCCACTGCTTCCGTCGCCAGATTGACGGAGTCCGTACGCATATAACTGATTAAACCTACAGTTTGACCGCCAATATCGATACCTTCATAAAGCTGTTGGGCGATGCGCATCACTCTGTCAGCAGACATACCCAACTTGCGCACCCCTTCCTGCTGCAGGGTCGAGGTAGTAAAGGGGGCGGCTGCGTTGCGTTGCTTGCCTTTTTTATCCACTCGCACGACGCGTGGCGGTAATTTCGCCGAATTCAGGTTATCGTGAATTTTTTGATATTCAGCTTCGCCAGCAATACTTAGTTGCTCCAGCTTTTTGCCCTGATACTGAAACAATTTTGCCGTGAAGGGGAGCTTGTTCTTTTGACTATCAAGATGCACCGACCAGTACTCTTGAGAGCGAAACGCTTCAATTTCTAGTTCGCGTTCGACTATCAGGCGCAAAGCCGGACTCTGTACACGGCCAGCCGACAGGCCTGGTCGGATTTTTCGCCACAAAAGCGGAGACAAATTAAAACCCACCAGATAATCCAGCGCACGCCGCGCTTGCTGCGCATTCACCAGCGGTATCGCGATTTCTCTGGGGTTGGCCACCGCTTCGCGCACTGCATTCTGGGTAATTTCATAGAACACCACGCGTTGCATGGGTTTGTTTTTCAGGTTGCGTTTTGCCTTGAGCAGCTCGGCTACATGCCATGCAATCGCTTCTCCCTCTCTATCCGGGTCGGTCGCCAGATAGATGCGGTCGGCGGCAGCCGCGGCTTTGGCAATGGCATCCACGTGCTTGCTATTGCGCGCAATGGTTTCGTATTGCATGGCAAAGTTGTTCTCGGTATCAATGGCCCCCGTTTTAGGGATTAAGTCGCGCACATGTCCGAAAGTGGCTAGAACCTCGAAATCATTGCCCAGATATTTTTTTAGGGTCTTGGCTTTGGCCGGAGACTCGACGATAAGGAGATTGGATGCCATGTATAACGTTCCGCCGAGCGAGTTAGTGTAGTTGGGCTGAATTAGCCGGGGTAAGCAGGTCTTCGACCAGCAACGGGTCTAATTCCTCATGCTGGTTCCACAGTACCATCAGTGCAATCAGTTTAACCCTGTCCAGGGGTAAACCGTCTCGTCCAAATGCCACAGCGCGGTCAATGATCATCTCGCGTTCTACAGGAGTGATCATTTTGTTGTGTTCCCAGAAGGAAATAAAATGCAGTCCTTCCGGACTGATGCACTGCGTCTCCAGCTTGGCATAACTGCGCAAGCCGCTCTGATTGATGCTGGCGGGATAATCCGCCTGTGTTAATTGCTTGAGGCCGGATAACCAGGTAAGAGCGCGTGTAATATCATCGTCCTCAAAACCGGCGGCGCTGAGTTTAATGGTCAGCTTGTCGGGATCGGGGTAACTGCCTGCATTGAAGTAACTTTCAAATAAAAACATCAGGATGTCGAACATGGCGCCTCAAAATAAACAATGTTTAAAGGGAGCCTCTAAACTATACGTTGGTACATGCCTCCGGCTAAGGTCGTAACCTGCCCGTCTAGCTCAAGTTGCAATAGGATGGCGGATAGAGCTTCAATCGTCAAGCCGCTGCGCTGGCTCAAGCTGCCAATATCAAGCGGATCAAATCCCAAATGGGCAAATACTGGATGGGCATCTTGATTATTGGCAGACACACAGGCAACAGCTGAATGCCATCCCAAATCATCAAATATATCTCGCGGATTTTCGACTAGTTTGGCGCCCTGCTTGATAAGCGCGTGGCAACCCTTGGCCTGTGGCATATGAATTGATCCGGGAATAGCAAATACCTCACGGCCCTGCTCCAGCGCCATACGCGCGGTGATCAGCGAACCGCTTTGCAAGGATGCCTCAACAACCAGACAGCCCAGGGATAAACCGCTGATGATGCGATTGCGGCGCGGAAAGTTTTGAGCAAGTGGCGGCGTAGCCAATGGAAACTCAGAAATTAAAGCGCCCTCATGAGCCAACTGGTGCGCCAGATCGCGGTTGGCTGCCGGATAAACCTTGTCCAGCCCGGTGCCAACGACAGCAATGCTGGAACCACGACCACGCAGGCCGCCCCAGTGGGCAGCCGTATCAATGCCATGTGCCATGCCGCTTACGATACACAGATCAGCATCGCTTACTGCCTGAGCAAAACTTTCGGCATTGCGCACTCCTTGTGCCGATGCATTTCGGCTGCCCACCACGGCGAGCGAGGTATGGTTGAGAAGATCGAGCCTGCCTTTGACGTACAAAAGAAGCGGAGGATCGGGGATGTTAAGCAGAGACTTGGGATAGTCGCAATCTGCCAGCGTGATTATGCGGTTAAGCGGGTCTTCAAGCCAGGCAGCAACAGGAGCCAGCGCATCGTAGTCGGGGTCTTGTACGATGGCATTTGCTATCGCGGGTTTGACGATTTGTTTCAAGCTGGCTGCCGGGGCAGCTAAAATGGCAGTTGGCGATCCAAAGGCTTGCAGCAAACGGCGCAAGCTTTCGTTGCCCAACCCGGGAATTTGGCTTAGCGTTAGCCATGACGCCAGTTCTGCGTCCATGGTCATGATATCAAGGTGTTTCTAAACTATCCGATATCTGCACTGTCCGCTGAACCTGCATGACAAGGGCATAAGAAACCTTGTCAAAGGTGCGGAAGACAAACACCAGCCCGTAACGTAAAGCGGGTAGCGTATATGAATCCCCCTTATGTTTTGAGGTCTCACTTTCCTTGAATAAAGCAAGCACATGACCATTTTCCAGTCCGTCACGCGCACCTTTATTCAGCGTGATCACAGAATTTTGCCCGCCTTGATTTACTCCGCCATAAATTGAAATAACCTTGGCCTTGATCATATTGCCAGGAGAACGGGGAATATAGCTACTGGCTAATCCGACGGAAGACTGAACGAAGTTATCTCCTTTTTGAATATCGAGTACTGATTTTGTGATCTTGAGAGTCGATACCTTATCGTATTTCTGTACGCTTGCATCTCCAAGGTAGATGGCTTCGTAGCCAAGCGTTTCATCGGTGTCGGGGTCGATCAAAGCCTTGCCTGGACGGTATAGCTGCCACAATGGGCCTTTGTCGTCAGGCATGCCAGTCGCGAAGGCGGTGTCGCCAAAGCTGAGCAGCGCACGATTCTCAATTGATCCGATGAGTGTCGGTGCACCTTTAATTTCATCATTCTCAATGACCAGGGGCTTGCTCAGAAAGGGGGCAATAATGTTCGTGGGTATACTGGGTATGGCTTCGTGCTCGCCATTGATCACGCGGATTTTTGGAGATAATTTTTGGATTTCTGATTCGGGTACAGTTTCCGCAACAGATTCAGCGGATGGCGGCAGATCGGGAACCAGTGCAATTTTGCCCGAGGGAGTTTCAGGCGCTTTGGGCAGTTCACCCAAGTGCAGTGTCTTACTCACAGGGTCTAGAACAACAACGTTTCCGGGATAAATCCAGTGTGGGTCTTTAATCGTGTCTTTATTCAAGCCCCAGATTTGAGGCCACTTCCAGGGATCCCTGAAAAATTTGTTGGATATGTCCCATAGCGTGTCACCTTTAACCACAACGTAGCGATCCGGAGCATTTTCGCGCACGACTAATTCATCCGCATAGGCGAGAATCGGCAAAAGTATGCAAATCAGCGATATAATCTTGCGCATGAAAAAACCCCAGCAAAGTAATGAAATGCAGTGCGATGTTCGCACAACTGTTTAAATTTTGCATCTAGTCACTTAAATTAGCAAGCTATTATGGCAATTCTAAAGATACTGCAGTACCCGGATGAGCGCCTGCACAAAGTTGCATCAAAAGTAAATGCAGTCACGGATAACACGCGAAAAATAATCAGCGATATGGCTGAAACCATGTATGCGGCACCGGGTGTTGGTCTGGCCGCTACCCAGGTAGATGTGCATCAGCGCATCATCGTGGTGGATACATCTGAAACAAATAAAAATCTATTGGTGTTCATCAATCCCGAAATTATCAGCATGAGTGGCGAGAGCGACTGCGAAGAAGGCTGCCTGTCAGTGCCGGGCATATATGACAAAGTTAGCCGCGCCGAGCGCATCAAGGTAAAAGCCCAGAATGCCAAAGGCGAGTCATTTACACTGGAGGCAGCAGGCTTGCTGGCAGTTTGTATCCAGCATGAAATGGATCATCTGCTGGGTAAGGTATTCGTGGAATACCTGTCTCAGCTAAAGCAAACGCGCATACGGGCAAAATTGAAAAAACGCCTGCGCGAAACGATGTAACTGGAAAAATAATTGAAAATAATCTTCGCAGGCACGCCAAATTTTGCCGCTAGCGCATTGCAGGCATTGCTGGCAAATAATCATCAGATCGTGGCTGTTCTGACTCAGCCAGACCGCCCTGCCGGGCGCGGCATGCAGCTCGTCCCGAGTCCGGTTAAACACCTGGCTTTGCAGCATGGCATTCCTGTGATGCAGCCGCTTAGCCTGAAGACTGCCGAAGTTCAGCAACAGCTCGCCTCCTTGCAGGCGGACGTGATGGTAGTGGCAGCCTATGGCTTGATCTTGCCGCTTTCAATCTTGCAAATGCCGCGACTGGGCTGCCTGAATATACACGCTTCCTTGCTGCCGCGCTGGCGCGGTGCTGCACCAATTCAACGCGCGATTCTGGCCGGTGATGCTGAAACCGGAATTACGATTATACAAATGGATGAGGGCCTGGATACAGGGGCCATGGTACTGAAGAAATCTTGTCCAATATCGGCACAAGATACTGCCCAAATTTTGCATGACAGGCTGGCGCAACTGGGGGCGGAAGCAATTATTGAAGCTTTGTGCAAATTGGATCAGGGCATCCTGATTGGCGTGGCACAGGAAACTACCCAGGCGACCTACGCTGCCAAGTTAATCAAGTCCGAAGCACAGCTAGATTGGACACAAGACGCTACGCAACTGGAGCGTGCGATCCGCGCTTACAATCCCGTACCGGGAGCATATTCAGCGCTGAACGGCACAACTGTTAAAATTTGGCAGGCCAGTTTGTCTTTATCCGGGGAAGGGCAAGGTGAGCCTGGAACCGTATTAGCAGTCAACAAAGACGGTATCAGGGTCGCATGCGGGCAAGCTGCAATTAACCTGCAAGTATTACAAAGACCTAATGGCAAGTCTCTTCCAGCTGCCCAGTTTGTGCAGGGTTTTATAATCAAGGCTGGAGATCACTTCACCACAATCTGATATGGATACCGTACAACTCGCTGCAGTTTCAATCATTGGCCAGGTCTTAAGCGGCCGCAATCTCAATCAAGTCCTGAGCGAGGTGATGAGCGCGCTTCCCGAGCTTACATCACAGCAACGTGGAGCCTTGCAGGATTTAAGCTATGGTACCCTGCGCTTCTACGGTCAGCTGAGTTGCATACTGGACGCACTCTTAAAGAAGCCCATGCAGGATATGGAGATACGCTATCTGTTGCTGGTAGCGCTTTACCAATTACAATATAGCAGGGCTGCACAACATGCTGTGGTTGATTTTGCAGTCAATGCGGTGCGCAAGCGCAAACCCGCAGCAAGCGGGCTGGTGAATGCAATCCTGCGGAATTTTATACGCAATAAAAATACACTGCTGGCGGACTCGGCGCGCACGGCAGAGTGCCGTTACTCCTATCCGCAATGGTGGATAAACGAAATCAAATCACAGTATGGGGAGCTAGCGGATGCCGTTTTGCTTGCCGGCAACCAACATCCCCCGATGACCCTGCGGGTGAACGGCAAGAAAGGCAATACGGCCGATTATCTGGCCCTGTTAAAGCAACAGGGCGTGCAGGCTAACCTTGTTGAGCCCGATGCCATTATACTGGAGCACCCGGTTTCGGTTGATCAACTGCCGGGGTTTATGGATGGACTCGTATCGGTGCAAGATGCGGGTGCACAATATGCAGCCCGCTTTCTGGAGGTTAAGGACGGTATGCGCGTGCTGGATGCTTGCGCAGCACCTGGCGGCAAGAGCGCGCATTTGCTGGAGACCGCCAACATTGAACTGCTTGCGCTGGATAAAGACAAAGTGCGGCTTGAGCGGGTGCGAGAAAACATGCAGCGATTACAGCTCAGCGCAAATCTAGCGACAGGAGATGCAGCGCAACCTGCAGACTGGTGGGATGGCAAACCATTTCAGCGTATCTTGGCAGATGTGCCATGCTCTGCCACCGGCGTGGTGCGCCGTCACCCGGATATCAAATGGCTGCGCCGTGCATCGGATATTGAAGGCTTTGCGCAACAACAGCAGCAAATTTTGAGCGCACTGTGGCCTTTGCTGGATGCCGGCGGAAAATTGCTCTATGCGACATGCTCGATATTTGGACGTGAAAACCAACAGGTCATCGATGAGTTCTTAATGCATCACCAAGATGCAAATCAGTTATCCCTGACAGCCCCCGGAATGAAGCAAGGACAGCTACTGCCAAACGACCAGCATGACGGTTTCTTTTATGCGCTACTGCACAAACAAATATAAATTATTGCGCAGCATTCTGGTAATGCTTGCAATTCTGGTTTTGGGCGTTTCCGCCGCGACCGCAGATGGCATTGCCGTGCGCAAGGCTGAAATCCGCATGACGGATGAAGGTTACCAACTCGCTGCCAATTTTGATATCAGATTGAGTATTTTAATTGAACAGGCGCTCACCCACGGCATTACATTAAATTTCACAAGCGAATTCACCTTAACGCGCTCACGCTGGTACTGGCTGGATGAAGTGGCGGCTCAAACCGAGCAAACAACAAAACTAAGCTATAGCGCGTTGACGAGGCAATATCGCATCAAGCGCGGAACACTGTTTCAAAATTTTGCCAATCTGGACGATGCGCTGCGGGCACTGGGGAATCAATCATCGGAGCCCATTCCGGCGGAGTTGTTGAACAAGAACAGTGGCTATATAGCGTCATTACTGAAAAGCAATGCAAATTTCACCGCCTTCGCGCGGATGAAACTGGATGTGACGCAACTTCCCAAGCCCCTACAGGTGAATGCGCTGACCAGCGATGAGTGGAAACTGGATTCTGAAGGATACAGCTGGATGCTAGCACCAGCAGAAATTGCGCAAGCCAGGAAAGAGTTGCAGTGAAATATTTAATCCTCATCAGCGGAATTATTGGTGTCTTGCTGCTTTACTTGTTGTCGAGTGCCAGCGCAAATACCGACCTGTTTTCACGCAACTATTATGCACTGCTAGCATTGGCCGGACTGCTGGCGCTGTGCCTGAGTGCGCTGGTTGCATATCAGCTCTGGCAACTGCGAGAGAAGATCAAGGCGCAGATTTTTGGCGCAAAACTTACGCTGCGTCTTGCCTTGTTTTTTTCCCTAATTGCGATTTTGCCGGGATTGCTGGTGTATGCGGTTTCGGTGCAATTTCTGGGCAAAAGCATAGAGTCCTGGTTTGACGTACGCGTGGAAAAGGCCCTTGAGGGGGGGTTGAACCTGGGACGGAATTCCTTGGAAAATGGGCTGCAAGATCTGGCCAAAAAGGGCAAATTTATCGCGCTATTGTTGGCGGAGCAGCCGGCTGCGCGACACGCCGTTACATTGCACCGCCTGATTGAAGAAGGCACGGCGCAAGAGGTTACCTTGTTCAATATAAAGGGGAAAACTCTGGTGCGAGTCGCAAGCAAGAATTCATTGCCGGATGCGCCGGATGTCAAAATATTGCGGCTTGCAATCAAGCAAGGCCAATTTAATGTGGTAGATACCCTGCCCGACAACACGCTAATACTCAAGGTAGTGGTGCCGGTAAACCCGACATCGGCAGACACTGAAATTCGCATATTGCAGCTAGTGCAGCCGGTATCCAGTCAGTTGGCAGCAGATACCGAAACAGTGCAATCGGTATACCGCGACTATCAGGAGCTATCACTTTCACGCCTGGGCTTGAAGCGCCTGTACAGCATCACCCTTACTTTATCGTTGCTGATTGTGCTGCTCAGTGCGGTATCGGCGGCATTTTTTCTGAGCGCACGCCTAAGTTCGCCGCTGGCAGCATTGGCCGAGGGCACGCGCGCCGTGGCGCAGGGCGATTTTAGCGGCAATTACCCGGTACAAAGCCGCGACGAGCTGGGTGCTTTAACCGGGTTATTTAATCAAATGACCTCGCAATTGTCCGACGCCCAAAAACTGAGTGAACGCCAGCAGCGTCTAGTCAATAAATCCAAGGCCTACCTGGAAAGTGTGCTCACGCATCTATCTTCAGGTGTGCTGGTCGTGGATGAACAGTTTCGCTTGCGATCCGCTAATACCAGCGCAGAACAAATCCTGGGCGTTTCATTGCTGGAAATGCGCGGCGTGCCATTATTAACGCTTAGCGTGCAGTATAAATTGCTGCGCCCGTTCACCGATGCAGTGTTGCTGGCATTTGCTGAATCGAACGAGAGTGAATGGCAGCGCCAAATCGAGCGTATGAGTAAAAACGGTAACCAGATGCTGCTGCTGCGCGGCACGCGCTTATCTTCAATCGACGAAACGGGTTATGTGGTGGTATTCGACGACATCACACACCTGTTGCAGGCGGAGCGGCAGGCAGCATGGGGAGAAGTGGCACGACGACTGGCGCATGAAATAAAAAACCCGCTGACGCCAATCCAGCTGTCTGCGGAACGATTGCAGTATAAATTGAGTGACAAGTTGAGTGTAGAGGATGCAAAGTTGTTACAGCGGGCAACACAGACAATTGTCAGCCAGGTGGCTGCAATGAAAAAAATGGTAATGGAGTTTGCAGATTATGCACGTGCACCGGCGATTCAGTTGACCGCACTGGATTTGCATCAATTGCTTAACGAAGTGATGGGCTTGTATGAGGCCAACAGCAGCCCGATTGCGATGCAATTATTCGCAACGCATCCAAGAATTAATGGCGATGCCACGCGTTTGCGCCAGGTCGTGCACAATCTGTTGCATAACGCGCATGATGCGTTAAAGAATGCGGCGCATCCGCAAATCGTGCTGCGCACAGAAAATTATAACCAAAACTCCGTGAAATTGAGCGTGCTGGACAATGGCAGCGGCTTTCCCGAACACATGGTGGCGCGCGTTTTTGAACCGTATATGACAACCAAAGATAAAGGAACAGGATTGGGACTGCCTATCGTAAAAAAAATTGTGGAAGAGCATGGCGGCACGATAATGATAGAAAATAGAGCCACAGGTGGCACCTGCATCAGTATTATTTTTCCGCTGTTAGCAGAAGAAGAGGTGGTGGGATAATGACGACCAAAGAAATACTCGTAGTAGATGATGAAGTAGGCATACGCGAATTGCTTTCAGAAATTCTTTTTGATGAAGGATATCAGGTGCATTTGGCTGAAAATGCGCAACAAGCCCGAGAATTTCGCTTAAATAAAGTACCGGATCTGGTGTTGCTGGATATCTGGATGCCAGACAGTGATGGCTTAAGCTTACTCAAAGAGTGGCTTGTACAGGACTTGTTGACGATGCCGGTGGTAATGATGTCCGGGCACGGCACGATTGAAACGGCACTGGAAGCGACCCGAATCGGCGCCGCGGACTTTCTGGAAAAACCCATTGCCTTGCAAAAACTGCTAAAAACAGTCGCTACAGTGATGCAGCAGGGAATAAAAACAGAAAAGCAAAAAACGGAGGCAATTGAGCAAGTTGAAAGAAGGGCAATGCAGCAATTCTCTCTGCCGCTGGATTTGTCATTGCGCGAGGCACGCGAACATTTTGATAAACTATACTTTAATTATCAGATGGATAAAGAAAATGGCAATGTAAGCCGGGTGGCAGATAATATGGGGATTGAACGTACGCATTTATACCGTAAGCTCAAGCAACTTGGCATTAAAATGCACAAAAAGTGCTCGGATAATGCTCAATAGAGAGATTTGAAAAGCCGCGAACAGCCACATTGCAGTCGTTTTTGAATAGATAACGATAGTTGCCCAAATCGGAGTGGTGCGGCATAATTAAAAATTGGTGCAATAAAAATACAATTTAACCCGTTAAAGGGAAGTTCTTAGGAGGCAGTAAAATGGCTGTGGCGCGAAATGTAAAACCCCCAAAGTTTAACGATACGACAGGTGCAATTCGCGCGTTAGCGATGGATGCTGTGCAAAAAGCCAATTCTGGTCACCCCGGCGCGCCTATGGGCATGGCTGAAATTGCAGAAGTGCTGTGGAACCATCACTTGCGTCACAATCCGGCCAATCCCAAATGGGCTGACCGTGACCGTTTCGTTCAGTCTAACGGCCACGGCTCGATGCTGATATACGCACTGCTGCACCTCACCGGTTACGACTTGCCGATGGATGAGCTCAAACGCTTCCGTCAGATGCACTCCAAGACTCCTGGGCACCCAGAATACGGTTACACCGTGGGTGTAGAAACGACGACAGGTCCATTAGGCCAAGGTATTACCAACGCTGTAGGTATGGCGATGGCTGAAAAATTGCTGGCGAATGAATTTAATCGTCCAGGCCATGAAATTGTAAATCACTATACTTATGTATTCATGGGTGACGGTTGCCTGATGGAAGGCATTTCCCACGAGGCATGCGCCTTGGCAGGAACATGGGGCTTGGGCAAGCTGATTGCATTCTGGGATGACAACGATATCTCGATTGACGGCCATGTAGGCGGCTGGTTTACCGATAACACGCCCAAGCGTTTCGAAGCGTACGGCTGGCACGTAGTGGCCGATGTGGAAGGGCACGATCCTGTCGCGATCGATGCGGCCATCAAGGAAGCAAAATCTGTAACAGACAAGCCAACCCTGATTTGCTGCAAGACCGTGATCGGTGCGGGTTCCCCAGGCAAAGAAGGTACGCACGATGTACACGGCGCCGCGCTGGGCGATGCTGAAGTGGCGGCTACCCGCGCTCACATCGGCTGGAACCATCCGCCGTTTGAAATCCCAAAGCATGTATACGACGCATGGGATGCGCGCACCAAGGGCGCTGGTTTCGAGAAATTGTGGAATAACAATTTCGCCGAGTACCGCGCAAAATTCCCTGAAGAAGCGGCAGAATTCGAACGCCGCATGAAGGGTGACTTGCCTGCAGACTTTGCCAAACATGCTGCCGAAGTAATGAAACAAATCAATGAGAAGGCAGAAACGATTGCGACGCGCAAGGCCTCGCAAAACGCGATCAATGCACTGGTTCCGGTGTTGCCCGAGTTCCTGGGGGGATCAGCCGACCTGACCGGTTCCAATCTGACGAACTGGACCGGGGCGCATCATGTGCACGGCAAGAAGCCAGGCAACTACATCAGCTACGGCGTGCGTGAATTTGGTATGTCTCATATCATGAACGGTATGTGCTTGCACGGTGGGCTGTTGCCCTTCGGCGGCACCTTCCTGATGTTCTCCGAATATGCGCGCAACGCCTTGCGCATGTCTGCACTTATGAAGCAACGCGTTATCTATGTCTTCACCCACGACTCCATCGGTCTGGGCGAAGACGGCCCTACGCACCAACCTGTAGAGCAAACCACCACGCTGCGCTATATCCCCAATATGGATGTATGGCGTCCTTGTGACACAGTGGAGTCTGCCGCTTCCTGGATTAACGCTGTAGAGCGGAAGACTGGCCCATCGTCACTGATTTTCAGCCGTCAGAATCTGGCTTTCCAGAAGCGTGATGCAACGCAAATGGCAAACATCCGCAAGGGTGGTTATGTTTTGTCGGAAGCCGCGAATGGCAAGGCGCAAGCCATCATCATTGCAACAGGTTCTGAAGTTGGCCTGGCGATGGATGCACAAAAAGCGCTGGCTCAGGACGGAGTTCATGTGCGAGTCGTATCCATGCCATGTACAAATCTGTATGACCGCCAGGATCAATCCTACAAGGACAGCGTATTGCCGAAAGGTATGAAGCGCGTGGCAGTTGAAGCCGGCGTAACCGGTTTCTGGCATAAATATGTAGGCCTGGAAGGCGCTGTTGTAGGTATGGATTGCTTTGGCGAATCCGCCCCTGCTGGAGAACTGTTTAAACATTTTGGTTTCACGACAGAGAATGTGGTGAAAACCGTTAAAGGCATTTTGTAAAATTTTAAATAATTAACTGGAGATCTCAAGAATGACTATCAAAGTTGGTATCAATGGTTTTGGCCGTATCGGCCGTATGGCATTCCGTGCAGCAACAAAAGATTTCCCTGAAATCGAAGTCGTGGCAATCAATGACCTGCTTGAGCCTGACTACTTGGCTTACATGCTGAGTTACGACTCTGTGCATGGACGTTTCAATGGTAAAGTAGAAGTATCGGGTAAAGACTTGGTTGTTAATGGCAAGAAAATTCGCCTGACTGCTGAACGCGATCCGGCAAAATTAAACTGGAAAGAAGTTGGTGTTGATATCGTCATCGAATGTACCGGCTTCTTCCTGACCAAAGAAACATGCCAGGCTCACATTGATGCGGGTGCGAAGAAAGTCGTTCAATCTGCTCCGTCAAAAGATGACACGCCAATGTTTGTGTACGGTGTAAACCACACAACCTATAAGGGCGAGAAAATTGTGTCCGCTGCTTCTTGCACAACTAATGCCCTGGCTCCAGTTGCCAAAGTATTGAACGATACCTGGGGCATCAAGCGCGGCCTGATGACTACCGTGCATGCAGCGACTGCTACGCAAAAGACTGTAGACGGTCCATCCAACAAAGACTGGCGCGGCGGTCGCGGTATCCTGGAAAATATCATTCCATCTTCAACGGGTGCTGCCAAGGCTGTCGGCGTTGTTATCCCTGAACTGAACAAGAAGCTCACCGGTATGGCATTCCGCGTACCAACCTCGGACGTATCTGTAGTCGATCTGACTGTAGAATTGAGCAAGCCAGCGACTTATGATGAAATCTGTGCGGCGATGAAAGCTGCTTCGGAAAACGGTCCTCTGAAAGGTGTGCTGGGATATACCACCGAGAAAGTTGTTTCCACAGATTTTCGTGGCTATACCTGCCCTTCAGTGTTCGATGCTGAAGCCGGTATCGCGCTTGATCCGACCTTCGTCAAGGTTGTGGCTTGGTACGATAATGAATATGGATATACCTGCAACATGATGCGCATGGTTTCCCACATCGCAAAATAAGTTGTAACAGTATCAAGGGCTGACGCTTAGTCAGCCCTTTTCTCTTTGTAGTCTGCGTAAAGGAAAGAAGCATGTCCGTTATTAAAATGACCGACCTGGATCTGAAGGGCAAACGTGTCCTGATCCGCTCGGATCTCAATGTGCCCGTCAAAGACGGCAAAGTTACATCTGATGCACGTATTACAGCCTCAATGGCCACGATCAATTTCGCGCTTAAGGCCGGTGCGCGCGTTATGGTGACCTCCCACCTGGGGCGTCCCGAAGAAGGTGTTTATTCAGAAGAAAACTCACTGAAACCGGTTGCTGATGTTATTTCCGCAAAATTGGGCAAGCCAGTTCGTTTGATCAAGGACTGGGTGGACGGTGGCTTTACTGTTGCCGAAGGCGAGTTGGTATTGCTGGAGAATTGTCGCTTCAACAAGGGCGAAAAGAAGAGTGCTGATGATACATCCAAGAAATATGCCGCATTGTGCGATGTGTTCGTAATGGATGCATTTGGTACCGCTCACCGTGCGGAAGCTTCTACCCATGGCGTTGCCAAATTCGCACCGATTGCTGCCGCTGGTGTATTGCTGACAGAAGAACTGGAAGCATTGACCAAAGCATTGCTGAACCCGGCACGCCCTATGGTTGCCATCGTGGGCGGTTCAAAGGTATCCACAAAACTGACTGTGCTGGAAAGCCTGTCAGAAAAAGTCGATCAAATGGTTGTCGGTGGCGGAATTGCCAATACCTTCCTTAAGGCAACTGGACACCCTGTCGGCAAATCTCTGTGCGAAAACGATCTGGTACCAACTGCTCAAGCACTGCTGACCAAAATGAAGGCACGTGGCGCAAGCATTCCAATTGCCAGCGATGTTGTCGTTGGCAAACAAGCGCCTTTTGTGGCCGGTAATGAAAATACCCCGGCGATTTTGAAATCGGCCAATGACGTGGCCGACGACGAGATGATTTTCGACATAGGCCCCAAGTCTGCACAAGATATCGTCGACATCATCATGAAAGCTGGCACTGTAGTATGGAACGGTCCAGTCGGCGTGTTTGAGTTTGATCAGTTCGGTGAAGGCACCAAGAAAATTGCAATGGCTATCGCTGAAACCAAAGCGTTTACTCTGGCTGGCGGTGGCGACACCATCGCTGCAATTCAGAAGTACGATATTTTCGACAAGGTGTCCTACATCTCCACGGCAGGTGGTGCATTCCTCGAGTTTCTCGAAGGCAAGAAATTGCCAGCAGTAGAAATTCTGGAGCAGCGCGCAGCCAAGTAATCCCCACCCGCGGCACTTGCTGCGGGGCAATATAATCACTAAAAATAAAACATGTTACGTAGAACAAAAATAGTAGCAACCCTGGGTCCTGCTTCGGACACGCAAAAAGCACTGGAAGCCTTGATTGGTGCGGGTGTAGACGTAGTGCGCATGAATTTTTCGCATGGCAAGGCACAAGATCACGTGGATCGTGCCAACAGAGTGCGTGCAGCAGCAGCGGCGTGCGGCCGTACGGTAGGTATACTGGCCGATCTGCAAGGCCCTAAAATCCGTGTCAGCAAATTCGAGAATGACAAGATTCTTCTGAACCCCGGTGACACTTTCGTACTGGACGCAGAATGGACAGCATTGGGCAACCAGGAACGCGTCGGTCTGGATTACAAGGAGCTACCAAAAGATGTCAGCAGCGGCACAGTATTGCTGTTAAATGACGGCATGCTTGAATTCCATGTGACCGAAGTGAAGGGCAGTCAGGTTATTTGCAAGGTGGTGCGTGGCGGTGTCCTGTCTAACAACAAAGGTATTAATCGTAAAGGCGGGGGCTTGACTGCACCGGCATTGACCGATAAAGACAAGGAAGATATCAAGACGGCTGCACTCATCAAGGCTGACTATCTGGCCGTTTCTTTCCCGCGTTCAGCTGACGACATGAAATTGGCACGCGAGCTGATGCACGCAGCGGGCGGCAAGAGCCTGCTGATGGCTAAAATTGAGCGTGCGGAAGCCATCCCGGTGCTGGGCGAGATTATCGATGCGTCGGATGCCATTATGGTGGCGCGCGGCGATTTGTCCGTAGAAGTCGGTGACGCGGCGGTGCCTGGTTTGCAGAAACGCATGATCAGAATGGCGCGTGCGCGCAACAAGCTGGTGATAACCGCCACGCAAATGATGGAATCGATGATTACCAATCCGATTCCGACACGTGCGGAAGTATCTGACGTTGCAAATGCAGTGCTGGATGGAACAGATGCAGTCATGCTGTCGGCAGAAACAGCAGTGGGCGACTATCCGGTAGAAACCATACAGGCGATGGTTCGCATCTGCATGCAAGCCGAAAAAGAAATTGAAGAAAGCGATGCGGACAGGCGCTTGACGCACAGCAAATTCAGCCGTATCGACCAGTCTATTGCCATGGCTGCGCTATATGCCGCTTCGCATTTCAAGGTTAAGGCGATCGTGGCACTTACACAATCAGGATCGACGACGCTGTGGATGTCGCGGATGAATGCCGGCGTACCAATCTTTGCATTAACGCCGACCGAATCTACACTGAGCAAAGTAACCCTGTTTAGCGGTGTGCACCCTATCGCCTTTAACATTGAATCCGAATTCCCATCAGAAGTATTGCGTGCAGCAGAGGACGAGTTGATACGCTTAGGGCTGGTAACAGAAGGAGATATGGTCGTGATGACTATAGGTGAAGCCATAGGCAAGGCTGGGCACACCAATACGATGAAGATTGTGCGCATAGGCGATCACCGCAAGCACTGAAGGGTTGAACCTTTTACTGGTTTAATCGTACACTTTGAAGATTAAAGCTTGTGGCTAATGCCAGTAGCCCGAATTTCAGATCTTGGTGTATGGTGACTAGGACTCCACAGGTTTCGCCCAACAGGAATACAGGAAAGCAAAAAAGCACGGTTTGATTTGACGGTTACCCACAGGTTCATTGAATTTTATTTAATTAGTTAGGAGAAAGAAATGGCTCTCGTATCATTGCGTCAATTGCTGGATCACGCAGCAGAAAACGGCTACGGCCTGCCCGCGTTCAACGTCAACAACCTGGAACAGGTCAAGGCGATTATGGAAGCGGCTGATGAGTGCAACAGCCCGGTAATCATGCAAGGTTCAGCTGGCGCGCGTAAATACGCGGGCGAGCCTTTCCTGCGCCACCTCATCGAGGCGGCAGTGGAAATGTATCCGCATATCCCGGTTGTTATGCACCAGGATCACGGCGCTTCAGAAGCGGTCTGTATCAATGCCATCCGTTCCGGTTTCTCCAGTGTGATGATGGACGGTTCACTGATGACCGACGGCAAGACCCCATCTTCGTTTGAATATAACGTGGATGTTTCGCGCAAAGTGGTTCAGATGTCGCACGCAGTAGGCGTATCCGTTGAAGGCGAATTGGGTTGCCTGGGTTCACTGGAATCAGGCCACGGCGAAAAGGAAGACGGCCACGGCGCGGAGGGCGTGCTGAGCCACGACCAGCTGCTGACCGACCCTAACGAAGCTGCAGAATTCGTCAAGCTGACCCAGGTTGACGCATTGGCGATTGCGATCGGCACCTCGCACGGCGCGTACAAGTTCACCAAGCCGCCCACAGGCGACACCCTGGCGATTAGCCGCATCAAGGAAATCCACGCACGCATCCCCAACACCCACCTGGTGATGCATGGTTCTTCATCCGTGCCGCAAGAATGGCTGGAAGTCATCAACAAGTTCGGTGGCGCGATGCCGCAAACTTACGGCGTGCCGGTTTCCGAAATCGTTGAAGGCATCAAGCACGGCGTGCGCAAGGTGAACATCGATACCGACCTGCGCATGGCTTCCACTGGCGCAACTCGTCGCTACCTGGCTGAGAATCCAAAGGACTTCGATCCACGCAAGTTCCTGGCAGAAACCACCAAGGCGATGCGCGCGATCTGCAAGGCACGCTACGAAGCCTTCGGTTCTGCGGGTCAGGCTGGCAAGATCAAGCCGATTTCACTGGAGGCGATGGCAAATCGCTATGCCAAGGGTGAACTGAAAGCGATCGTAAAGTAAAACGTTTAAATGCTTGAAGCAAAGAGGCGGTCTGCGGGCCGCCTCTTTTTATTATTGTAATATCATGGGCTTGGCGCAGTACCCCAGCTTAAGATGGAGAGCTGCCGCAAAAACGGGTAAAATTCGCCGTTTGTGCAGTTAAATATATAGAGGAAAGAGCAAGATGAGCAAGAATCTGGTGCAATTTATCATTGAAGAACAACGGCATGTTCCAGGCGCGACCGGCGAATTTACCGGCCTGCTGAGCGACATCATCATGGCATGCAAACAAATTGCCCATAGCGTCAACAAAGGCGCGCTGATCGGCGTGCTGGGAAGTGCCGACAGCGAAAACATTCAGGGCGAAACCCAGAAGAAACTCGACATCATCACCAACGAAATTTTCATCAAGGCCAACGAGTGGAGCGGCCACCTTACCGCGATGGCATCGGAAGAAATGGATGATATTTATTCCATTCCTGCACAATACCCGCGAGGTAAATATTTGCTCACCTTCGATCCGCTGGATGGTTCATCCAACATCGACGTGAATATTTCAGTTGGCACCATCTTCTCGATTCTGCGTTGTCCTGAAGGCGTGACCAATCCGGTTGCTGCAGACTTCCTGCAACCCGGCACCAAGCAGGTATGTGCAGGCTATGCGCTGTACGGTCCCTCCACCATGCTGGTGATCACCACCGGCCAGGGCGTGAATGGTTTCACGCTGGATAACGATATCGGCGAGTTCATGCTGACCCATCCAAAGATGACGATTCCTGCAGATACACAGGAATTTGCCATCAACATGTCCAACCAGCGCTACTGGGAAGCCCCGGTGCAGCGTTATGTGGACGAATGTGTAAAAGGCAAGACTGCGGGTGGGCGTGAGAAAAACTTCAACATGCGCTGGGTGGCATCGATGGTTGCGGAAGTACACCGCATCCTCACGCGCGGCGGCATCTTCATGTACCCGTTCGACACCAAGGAAGCCGGCAAGGCAGGCAAGCTGCGCATCCTGTATGAAGCCAATCCGATGTCCTTCATCGTTGAACAGGCAGGCGGCATGTGTTCCACCGGGCGCGAGCGCATTATGGAAGTGCAGCCTACAGGCTTGCACCAGCGCGTGCCGGTTATCCTTGGTTCCAAAAACGAAGTCGAACGCGTAGTTGGCTACCACAAAGGTATGTAAATCAGGATGGCGACCGTACAGGTCGCCATTTTTGCCTAAAGGGTATCTTTTAAAGCCCAGTAAGGATCATTGTTCGGCTTTCCGTAAGTGATCATTATTGGGCTTTTAAAGACATCCAGTTGAAATGAAAGAACGCATATGTCCGCACTACATGAATCCAATTTAAGCAGTTTGAAATTGCTGCATCGCGGCAAGGTGAGGGATCTGTACGCAGTGGACGAGCAGCATCTGCTGATTGTGCAGACAGACCGTCTGTCTGCATTCGACGTGATCCTACCCAACCCGGTTCCGGGCAAGGGCCAGGTGCTGACCACACTATCCAATTTCTGGTTCGAGAAACTGGGACATGTCATTGCGAATCATTTGTCCGGGATTGCGCCTGAAGAAGTGGTTAAAACAGATGCTGATCGCGCGCAGATCAAGGGCCGGGCTTTTGTCGTCAAGCGGCTTAAGGCACTGCCTATCGAGGCGATCGTGCGCGGTTATCTGGTGGGATCGGGCTGGAAAGAATACAAAAAATCCGGTTCAGTATGCGGCATCAAGCTGCCTGCCGGTTTGCAGGAGGCACAGCAGTTGCCGCAGCCGCTGTTTACGCCGTCAACCAAGGCGGCCGTTGGCGAGCATGACGAGAATATTTCGTTTGAGCAGGTGGTAAAATTGCTGGGTGCCGCGCGCGCTGAAGAGGTACGTGGGGCGTCACTCGCTCTGTATAGCCAGGCAGCGGCATACGCGGCGACCAAAGGCATCATCATTGCAGATACCAAATTTGAATTCGGTGTCGATGAGTCCGGCAAAATGTACCTGATTGATGAAGCACTGACGCCAGATTCTTCGCGCTTCTGGCCGGCTGAAGAATATCGGGTGGGCAGCAATCCGCCAAGCTTTGACAAGCAGTTTGTGCGGGACTGGCTGGAGGCTTCGGGCTGGAACAAGCAGCCTCCAGCGCCGCAGGTGCCAGCCGCAATATTGCAGAAGACCTCGGATAAATACCATGAAGCGTTGCGCCGCCTGATGCAGGCATAACTAATCCCCAGGTTTCAGAGGCGTTTTCAGTCTATAACGGTGCCGCCGGCAAGGCCGTTAACAACTTACTTTTTGCCTGCGCTGCCTTTTAGCTTCCTGTAGAGCTCTTTTTCACTCTCGAAGCGCGTCTTTACCGCGACCAAGTCCTCCTCACTCTTGCTTAATTCAGCTTGATATTTGGCGACCCTTGCTTCCGTCTGAGCAATGTCCCTGGTCAGGGACGCAGGAATCTTCTTTCCTGCCTTGGTGCGGCTTTCAGCTTCCTTGTTGTTATCGGCTAAAGTGCTTTGGGAAGATTTAAGCAACATTTTGTTGCTTTCAATACGCGCGTTAATCAGCACCAAACTGCGGTCACGCGCCAGATCAATTTCGTTTTCATTACTGTAGGTATTGAGCAGCGCGTTGTCGCGTCGTTGCTGCTCCACCAAAGCCTGGTTATCAACCTTCCTTTTCTGTTCGGCTTCCTCTTTGGCGCGGAGTGCTGCAGGATCAATCTTTTCCGGGCGCTTTTGTATGAGTCCTGCCTTGTCGAGCGAGTCTCTGTCCTTGTTGGCATATTCCGGAGGAATCACCTCGCCGTAATGCGTGGTACCCTTGTCGTCCACCCACTTGTATAGTTTGGCCTCGGCATTGATGCCATACGCCACGGACACTACAACACCAATAGCTAACAACTTAGATTTAAACATTTTTTACCCCATATTGCTCACGATAAGACTGCACCGCACGTAAATTCTGCCCAAGTCCCTGCTGGTTCTGCAAATACTCCAGCAGATCATCCAAAGTGGCAATCGGTATGACGGGAATATGATTGTTGCGCTGCACCTCCTGTACCGCCGAAATACCGCCTTGCTCTCTGGGAATCTGGCCAAGTTCCATTCTGTCCAGCGCGATTACCACGGCAGAGGGCGTAGCCCCTGCGGCATTGATTAACTCGATGGATTCGCGCACGGATGTACCCGCAGAAATAACGTCATCAATAATCAGCACCCTGCCCTGCAAGGTTGCACCCACCGTATTGCCGCCCTCGCCGTGGTCTTTGGCTTCCTTGCGGTTGAAGCAATACGGCACGTTGCGTCCCATGTCCGACAGGGCAATAGCCGTGCCGGCGGCAAGCGGTATGCCTTTGTAGGCAGGACCATAAATCATGTCAAACTGAATTCCCGCATCGATAATCGCCCGTGCATAAAACTGCGTCAGCTGTTTTAGCGAATCACCATCGTTGAACAGTCCGGCATTAAAAAAGTAAGGTGAAATGCGTCCGGCTTTGGTTTTAAATTCTCCGAAACACAACACCTTTTGTTCGATGGCGAAGCGTATAAAGTCCTGGCGGAAAGACAGCATGGTAATAGGGCGAGTAATTGAACAAACGACATTATAATAGCGCGCTTAAACAGTGGAGAATTTTTGTGCGCGTAATTTCAATCAACCTGAACGGCATTCGATCGGCTTTTACCAAGGGCCTGCTACCCTGGCTGGAGCAGCAAAACGCAGACATCGTCTGCCTGCAGGAACTCAAGGCCCAGGCCGGTGATATGACGCCCGAGATGTCAGCGCCTGAGGGCTATCACGGCTATTTCCATTATGCGGAAAAGAAAGGCTATAGCGGCGTTGGCATTTACAGCAAACGCAAACCCGACACTGTGATCGAGGGTCTGGGTATTGCCGAGTTCGACAGCGAAGGCCGCTATCTGGAGGCGCAGTTTGGCAACTTGAGCGTGATCTCGCTGTATCTGCCTTCAGGGTCGAGCGGCGAAGAACGGCAGGCGGTCAAATTCAACTTCATGGCCGCCTTCATGCCGCATCTGCGGCAACTGCATGCAAGCGGGCGCGAAGTGCTGATCTGCGGCGACTGGAATATCGCGCACACTGAAAAAGACCTGAGGAACTGGCGCGGCAACAAAAAGAACTCGGGCTTCCTGCCGGAAGAGCGCGCCTGGCTGACCGAACTATTTGACGAGGTGGGATTTGTCGACGTGTTCCGCAAACTGCATCCGGAACTGGAAGCCTATACCTGGTGGTCAAACCGCGGCCAGGCCTGGGCCAAGGATGTTGGCTGGCGCATCGACTACCAGATTGCAACCCCCGACATTGCGACGACAGCCCGAACCACAGGTATCTACAAGGAGCAGCGCTTCAGCGATCACGCCCCGCTGACTGTGGACTACGATTATTGAAATTATTCCACCCGAATGGGTGCAGAGAATAAATAAAATTATTTAATATAATCAATATGTTATAATATGCCGGCGTAGCCCCAGACTACTCTGCAGCGGAGGTGTTTCCGGCTGCACCGGGAGCTGACTCGGGCTCGGTTGCCGAAGCGCCGGAGCTTGCTTCCGCGACGGCTGATGTCACCTCCACAGCAGAAACGGGTAATGCCGCTGAATTTTTAGCCGCCCTGGCTTGCTGTTTTTTCTCGGCTTCAATGCTCAAATTTTTGACGGCTTTGCCCAGCAGCGACTTGCTCAGCAGCACAACGAATATCGACAATACCACCAGCAGCGCCAGGCGTTTTGCGCTGCGCGACAGATTCATGATCCTTGTCTGGCGGGTTCATGCCAAGGCGCGACTTTTATCAGCAAAAACATCCCTGGCAAGGCCAGGACTGCGCAGAGCATAAAAAATACCGGCCAGCCCATCATCTCCACCAGCCAGCCGGTAGCGGCGTTGGCAAAGGTGCGCGGCACCGCCATCAGGCTGGTGAACAGTGCGAACTGCGTGGCGGTATAAGCGGGATGGGTGGTGCGCGCGATAAAGGCCACGAAGGCGACCGTGCCCAGCCCCACGCCAATAGCCTCGAGACCAATCACGATGGCAAGCTGGGCCAGCTCCACCGAAGTAATTTCCGCATGATGTCCCACCGAAGCCAGCCACGCAAAGCCAAAGATGGAAACCAGCTGCACCACGCCAAACAGCCACAGCGCGCGATTGATGCCAATTCTCACCATCCACAGTCCGCCCAGCATGCCGCCTATCACCGCCGGCCACAGCCCTGCATTCTTGGCGATCAAGCCGATCTGTGTTTTGGAAAAGCCCATATCCAGGTAGAACGGCGTGGCTAGCGCGGTACACATGCTGTCGCCCAGTTTATAAAAAAACAGGAAAGCCAGAATCAGCAGCGCATTGTTCAATCCCTGGCGGCTGATGAATTCGTGGAATGGTTCGACCACCGCTTCGCGCAAGGTTTTTGGCGGCACCGCGCGATGGGGTTCACTCACCATAAGCGACATCAGCACACCGGGCAGCATAAACAGCGCGGTAAAAATAAACACGATATTCCACGGCAGCGTATCGGCAAGGATCAGCGACAGCGAGCCAGGCACCAGGCCGGCAATGCGGTAAGCATTCACATACACCGCATTGCCCAGACCCAACTCGTCATCATTCAACAACTCGCGACGGAAGGCATCCAGCACTATGTCCTGGGTTGCGCTCAAAAATGCCAGCAGCGTGGCGATCCAGGCGATGGTGCGCAATTCGCTTTGCGGCGAAAAGGCGCCCATCGAGGCAATCACCAGCAGCAGGCCGATCTGGGTCAGCAACATCCAGCCGCGGCGCCGCCCGAGCATGGGCACCACATAGCGATCGAGCAAAGGTGACCACAGAAATTTCCAGGTATAGGGAAATTGGATCAGCGCAAACAGGCCGATGGTTTTAAGATCCACATGCTCACTGCGCAGCCAGGCTGGCAGCAGATTGAACAGCAGATACAGCGGCAGCCCTGAGCTGAAGCCGATGAACACGCAGATCAACATGCGCCGGGTGAACAGCTGTTGCCATACGCTCATGGTCAGGCGGCGCGTCTGAAACGGTAAACCGCCATGCTGCCCAGCAGATTGGGCATCAAGGTGATGGTGTATTCGTCAGTCATCACGCGGCGCGCCAGAATTTGCATTTTGTATTTCGAGCAAAAGCTCTCAAAATCATGCAGGGTGCACAGGTGCACGTTGGGCGTGTCATACCACTGGTAAGGCAACTCTTTGGAAACCGGCATGTGGCCGCTCAGAATGCTGAGGCGGCTTTTCCAGAAACCGAAATTGGGGAAGCTGACAATGCCCTCACGCCCCACGCGCAGCATTTCCTGCATTAGTGGCGCGGTGTGGCGCGTGGCCTGCAGGGTTTGCGACAAAATCACATAGTCGAAGGAACCATTCTCAAAACCGGACAGGCCAGACTCCAGATCGCTCTGGATTACGTTCACGCCGTTCAGAATGCAGGCCTCGATACCCTCATCGCTGATTTCAACGCCGTAGCCGCGTATGTTGCGCGCCTCCTTCAGGTAGCGCAGTAGGCTGCCGTCGCCGCAGCCGAGGTCGAGCACCGATGCGCCCTCGGGGATCCACGCCGCAATCGCGGCAAAGTCGGGGCGGGCGGCGGCGAGGGAGGAGTGGTCGTGGGTGCTCATGCGCTAAACTCGCGGGCGATGTTGTCGAGGTAGGCCCGCATCACCTTGTGGTAATGCGCGTGCTGCATCAGGAAAGAATCGTGACCGTGTGCGGAGGAAATTTCGGCATAGCTGACATTGCGCCGGTTATGCAGCAGCGCGCTGACGATGGTGCGCGACCGTTCCGGCGAAAAACGCCAGTCGGTGGTAAACGAGATCACCAGATAATCTGCACGGGCTTTAGCAAAGGCGCGGTCGAGATTGTCGTCGTAGTCGCGCGCCGGATCAAAATAATCCAGCGCCTTGGTCATCAGCAGATAGGTGTTGGCGTCAAAATAGGCGGCAAACTTGTCGCCCTGATAGCGCAGGTAGGATTCGATCTCAAACTCGATATCGTAGTTGTAGGCCAGTTTGCCCGAGCGCAGGGTGCGGCCGAATTTGTCGGCCATCGCATCGTCGGACAGATAGGTGATGTGGCCCAGCATGCGCGCGAGGCGCAGGCCGCGCCGTGGTACTACATTCTGTTCGTAGAAATTCCCGCCGTAAAAATCCGGGTCGGTCAGGATCGCGCTGCGCGCCACGTCGTTGAAGGCGATATTTTCTGCGGTCAGGCGCGGCGCGGTGGCAATGGCCAGCACATGGCGCACGCGTTCGGGAAAGCTCAGCGACCACTGCATCGCCTGCATACCACCCAAGCTGCCGCCCACCACCGCAGCCCATTGCCGGATGCCGAGTTGATCGGCCAGTCTTGCCTGTGATTCGACCCAGTCTTCCACGGTCACTACCGGGAAGCTCGCGCCATAGGGCTTGCCTGTTTCCGGATTGATGCTGGAAGGGCCGGTGGAGCCGTGGCAGCCGCCCAGGTTGTTCACGCCGAGCACAAAAAATTTGTTCGTATCCAGCGGTTTGCCGGGACCGATGAGGTTGTCCCACCAGCCGACATTCTTGGGCTCATCCGCATAGTAGCCCGCCACATGATGGTGTCCGGAAAGGGCATGACAGATCAGCACTGCATTGGATTTGTCCGCATTGAGCGTGCCATAGGTTTCATACACCAGCTCATAGCGTGACAACACCACACCACTCCGCGTGGTGAGGGGTGAGTCAAATTGCGCGCGCTGTGCGCTGACGATGCCGACAGAATTGTCCATGCCTGACCAAAAATATAAACCGCAGAAAAAATAAAACCCGCTCAGCTTGAGAGCTAGAGCGGGTGAATCGCTTTAGCTGGTATGTTTAACGTGCCCCGCAAGCTGAGATCAAATCGGCACGACGCAAAGTATCCGTATTTTAGGGCGGCCTGTCAATGAGTTGGGCAAGCGCACGGGTTTGAGCCGCGCACCCGAAGAAAAATATTGCTGAAAGATGCGCGGACATGATGACATAATTGAGCCATGGTTTCCGTTACGCATACATTTATTCCGGCATCCGGCCAGCAGGCGTTAAACCTGCAAAGCTGGCTGGATACGCTGGCCAAAAACTTCAGTGGCGACGAAGTGGCAACGGTACGCCGTGCCTGCGAATTTGTTGAACCCTTATACGCCGGGCATACTGAGCTAACCGGCATGCCGTTGCTGCAGCATGCACTGGGCACGGCCGCCATTCTGGCCGGCATGAACATGGACTATGAAACGGTGACGGCCGCTATCCTGCATGCCGTGCCCGAACATCTGGAAAACTGGATGGAAAAATTGGCAAGCGCATTTAATGCCAACATTGTGGTGCTGGTGCTGGGCATGTCGCGCATGGAGCGAATCCAGGACTTGAGCGAAACCCACGGCTTGCACCAGCCGGAAAAAAACAAGGGCGATCACGCGCAGCAGATCGAGAGCCTGCGCAAGATGCTGCTGGCCATGGTCGAGGATATCCGCGTGGTGCTGATCAAACTGGCCGAGCGCACCCAGACCATGCGCAACCTGGCGGGCGCCAGCGCAGAAAACCAGCAGATCATTGCGCGCGAGATACAGGGCATCTTCGCGCCGCTGGCAAACCGCCTCGGCGTATGGCAGGTGAAGTGGGAACTGGAGGACTTGGCACTGCGCTACCTGGAACCCGAGCTCTACAAGAAAATCGCCAGGCTGCTGGATGAACGCCGCGTAGACCGTGAACAATATATCGCCGATGTGTTGTCGCAGCTGAAAAATGAATTGAATCAGGCGGGCATCAAGGCCGAGGTGACCGGCCGCTCCAAGCATATCAACAGCATCATCAACAAGATGAAGCGCAAGCAACTGGATTTCAGCCAGCTCTACGATGTGCGCGCGGTACGCATCCTGGTGGAGGATATCAAGGATTGCTATACCGCGCTCGGGCTGGTGCATAACCTGTGGCAGCCCATACCCAGCGAATTCGACGACTATATCGCGCACCCCAAGAGCAATGATTATCGCTCCCTGCATACGGCGGTCGTGGGCCCGCGCAACCTGGCGCTGGAAGTGCAGATCCGTACCTTCGAGATGCACCAGCATTCCGAACTGGGGGTGGCGGCGCACTGGCGCTACAAGGAGGGGGGAAAATCCGACGCGAAATTTGACGAAAAAATAGCCTGGCTGCGCCAGATCCTGGAGTGGAAAGAAGACGTAAGCGACAGCGGCGACATGCTTGAGCAGTTCAAGAGTGCACTGTTTGAGGATCAGGTGTATGTACTTACGCCGCAGGGCAAGGTCATCGATTTGCGCAAGGGCGCCACCCCGGTGGACTTTGCCTATACCTTGCACACCGATCTCGGTCACCGCACGCGCGGTGCCAAGGTGGACGGCAAAATCGTGCCGCTGAATTACAAGCTGCAGAACGGCCAGCGCGTGGAGATCCTTGCCGCCAAGCAGGGCACGCCCAGCCGCGACTGGATGAATCCGGCGCTGGGTTACCTGCACAGCCCGCGCGCGCTGGCCAAGGTGCGGCACTGGTTCAAACACCAGCATTTTGAGGAGAATGTGTCGCAGGGCAGGACGCAGCTGGATCGTGAATTGCACCGACTGGGGGTCACTTCGGTCAATCAGGAAAAAATCGCGCAGCGCCTGAACTTCAACAAGCTGGAGGATCTGCTGGCAGCCATCGGGCGCGGCGATGTAACCACGCACCAGATAGTGGGCGTTATCCAGGAATCGATGCCTGCCAAGGCTGAAGCCATCATCAAGCCGCTGTTCACCCGGCCCCCCAGCGCGCCGGCTTCTGCCGGCGGCATACTGATAGAAGGGGTGGGCAACCTGTTGACCAAAATGGCCAAGTGCTGCAAGCCAGCGCCGCCGGACGCCATCGTCGGCTACGTCACGCGCGACCGCGGCGTGACCATACACCGCAAGGACTGCAGCGCCATACTGCGCATGCCGGAAAACCGTCATGATCGCGTGCTCACTGCGCAGTGGGGCGGCAAAAAAGACGCCAGCTTCAGCGTGGATATCGAAGTGCTGGCCTATGACCCGCAAGGCCTGCTGCGCGATATCAGCGACCTTTTTTCACGCGAAAAGATCAACGTCACCCGTGTCAACACGCTGAGCAAGCAGAATCAGGCAAATATGCAGTTTTCGATTGAGATAGCCGATCTGGAACAGTTAAGTCGGCTGCTTGCACTGCTCCACCAGGTGCCTAATGTGGTGAGCGCAAGGCGGCAGAACTAGCAGTAATGGGCTGCGGGATTTCGCCCACCGGGAATCTTCGCTAGTCGGCATCGTTATCCAGGTTCTGGTATAGCAGAGCCGAGATAACCAGTGTGTCCTGACTATTCGGGTTTTCGAAGGAGAGACCATACAAGACGGTGGGCGCCCCAGCATCAGACGACTGAGAATTATTTACCGAACGGATCACGCAGTTCAAAATAAGCATATGCTCAGTATCGCTTACCTTCACCCGCATTTTGAGGGAAATTTTGCCGCCCACCTCACCAATCTGGTTGTTGACGGCGATCAATGCGCCGCCGGTACTGATGTCGCGAGCGACACAGGCGAAACCGCTGCCCCCCTCGACAATTGCGTGACAGTCAATGTTGGCGCGGGCACGCGCGCTGCCGCGCACCACTAGTCCGCGTACCTCTTTGGGGTAGGACAAATGCAGATGAGGGTAAGGCATGTGGCTGACTCTATTGGTAATAGCAGTGAAGGCGTAGGCTGTTTTTCCGCTGAACAGGCGCACCACAAAAATTTGCCCTTCACGAATCATCATGACACTGCCGTCTAGTATCGGAGTTGAAACAATGACTCCCTGGCCGGCAAAATACCCAATCAACGTTACGACGCAACGGGAGTGTTCAGCGTCGGACTGAAACTGGAGTTGCAGCGTATCGCCGATGTTCAGCTTGATCTGCTCCAGGGGCAGGGCGCAAGCTGCACGTTGTGGATTTGAATCTTCTTGTTTAGCGGGGGTCGATGGCATACAGCGTTAAATAACTGCTCACTATTGATTTGAATTCACCGCAGAATACTGATAAATCACACCCGAGACAAGCTTGATTGCGCCGTTCTGCAAGTTTGCAGCTACTGTTAATTATTCAGCTTGTCCAGCAACTCGCGGATTTTCATCGGGTCACTCGCACGCAGCATCCTTTGTGTCAGGATGGCGATCTCGGGGATGCTGGTGGTAAGCACGCGCTGTTTGGTCGCAAGCAGCTGGGCGGGGTGCATGGAAAACTGACGCAGGCCCAGGCCGAGCAGCAGGCGGGTATAGGCCAGCTCGCCGGCCATTTCGCCGCATACGGAGACTGGCACGCCAGCCTTGTTTGCACCGCTGATAATGTGCGACAGCAGATAAAGCACGGCGGGATGCAGGGGATCATACAAGTGTGCGACCTCATCATCGGTGCGGTCAATTGCCAGGGTATATTGAATCAGGTCGTTGGTGCCGATGGACAGGAAATCGAGTTTTTTTACAAATGCATCCAGCGACAGCGCGGCGGCAGGAATTTCTATCATGCCGCCTATCTGCACATTGGGGTTGTAGGAGAGACCGTCAATGTCCAATCCTATCTTGGCAGCAGCAATAAAATTCAGGGTCTGGTTGATTTCGGCGGTGCCGGACAGCATGGGAATCAATATTTTTATATCGCCATAGACAGAGGCGCGCAACAGGGCGCGCAACTGAGTCTTGAACAACTGCGGCTCGGCCAGACATAAACGAATGGCGCGCAAGCCCAGTGCCGGATTACTGGCAACGCGCTTGGCGCCATTGAGCTGTTTGTCGGCGCCTAGATCGAAGGTACGGATGGTGACGGGAAGGCCTTTCATGCCTTCAGCCACGCTACGATATGCAAGGAACTGCTCTTCTTCATCCGGTAGCGTGGCTCGGTTGAGGAATAAAAATTCGCTGCGAAACAGACCAATACCGCTCGCCCCGTTATCCTTAACTTCGGCAAGATCACTCGGTAATTCGATGTTGGCATGCAACTCGATGGCGGTGCCATCCAGGGTGCTTGCTCGCGAGGTTTTCAGGCGTTTGAGTTTCTGCCGTTCCAGCTCAAGCTGGCTGTGGCGCAGCTTGTATTCGGCCAGTATCTGTTTGTCTGGATTGACAATCACCACACCCTGGGCGCCGTCAACGATCAGCATATCATTGTCTTTAATCAGTTCGCGCGCATGATGCAGGCCGACCACGCAGGGTTTGTTGAGACTGCGTGCAACAATTGAGGTATGCGAAGTAGCGCCGCCCAGGTCGGTGAGTATGCCGGCAAACTGGTGCGGTTTAAGCTGTATCAGGTCAGCGGGGCTGACATCGTGCGCCACCATAATTGGCAGCACATCGTGTTTGGCTGCGGGCGGGGCATGGCCGCTCTGGCCGCTCATGGTCTTGAGTATGCGTTCAACCACCTGCACTACGTCCGTCTTGCGCTCGCGCAGATAGCTGTCTTCAAACGCCTCAAATTGCAGAACCAGATCGTCCATCTGCACTTTCAGCGCCCATTCGGCATTGCACTGCTCACTCAGGATCATCTCGCGTGCGGCCTGACTGATGTGCTCGTCGCCCAAAATCATCAAATGCAGGTCAATAAAAGCATCGAATTCGGCAGCTGCATATTGCGGCCTGTGCTCGTGAAGAGAGGTCAGCTCGAGACGGGTTTTTTCCAGTGCGGCGTTGAGGCGTGCGACCTCATCCTGCAGCAAGTTTTTTGGCAAAATATAATGTGACACTTCCAGCGAAGTATGCGACACCAGATGCGCATGGCCAATCGCAATCCCGCTGGAAACTGGCAAACCATGCAGGGTAAAGCTCATAGACACCTCGCTAAATCTGCTGCGCAGCCTGGCCGCTGCGTTGCGTGGTACGCGCCGCTTCGCCTACCCATCCGGTAGGCTTCGTTGCTGTGCGCCGTGCGCCCTGCACTCAAGCTGCTCACTCCGATTTTTCGACGTGTTTGTAACAAGTTACTCGCCTTCACCGAAATAATCGTTAATCAGATTCACAATCGCCGTCATTGCTTCCTGTTCCTGTTCCCCATTGGTTTCTATGATGATTGTCGTGCCTTTGGCTGCGGCCAGCATCATCACACCCATGATGCTTTTCGCATTGATGCGTCGGGTGTTGCGCGACAGCCACACCTCACAGGGATACTGTGAAGCGAGTTGAGTGAGTTTGGCAGAGGCGCGCGCATGCAATCCAAGTTTATTAATGATTAATGCATCCTGTTTCAACATCAAAACACCTTTTAAAAAAATCGTGCTGTCGGTATGCCGAACAATTTGGCACTACAGGCAATCATCACATCCTTCGAGCACAGCATTTAGGGAAACAATGCAGTCGCGGCCGCCCTGCAAGGCGCGCTGCACCATTGTTATGAGCGGCATGTCAGGGCCACAGGCCACGCGCAGCAGCATGGGCAAATTGACCCCGGCTACGCCTTCGATATGTCCGGCCTGGCACAGGCGCCGCGCAATATTTGAAGGAGTCGCGCCATAAATATCCGTCAATATCAGCACGCCATCGCCTGTATCCAGGAGTTTGACCAGCGCGTGCGCCTCCTCTTCCTTGCTTTTTGGCTCGTCATCGGCCAACACCGAAAGTGACTTGAGATGAGGGGGGACCTTGCCTGTCACATGCTTTACGCAATCGAGCAGGCTGTCGCCGAGGCCATTATGGGTTATCAGTAAAATTCCGACCATTCAGCGTGCTTTCTCTTCGGGAACAATCATAGGCTGCTCGGATGCCATCATTGCGCTAATTTAACGACCATGCCTTTATCTGTGAATTCTAGCCGTTTCTGCATGGCAGCGGTGAGATGAACGGTACCGGCAGCATCGATCAACAGTGCTTCGCTCAACTGCATTTTCTGCGCGCCTGCCAGCCATGCTCCGGCGCCTGCGATAAACAGGGGTTTTGAGGTGGCATCGGACAATACTCCGGCGCGAGCACCGCGGGTCAGCACTGTCACCGCCTGCACACCCTGTACCGGCTGGCCGCTGCGGGGATCGATCAAGTGGCAGTAACGACTGCCGTCCAACTCAAAATAGCGCTGATAATCGCCCGAGGTGCCGATCGCTTCGCCATCGCGCAATTCCAGTGTGGCGAGCGGCCCCGGCTTGCGTGGATGCTGGATTCCGACGCGCCATGGTCTTGAGCCATGGGTACCCAAGGCCAGCACATTGCCGCCGATGTTAATCAGAGCGTTATGTATACCCTGCTGTTTAAGCAGCAGAGCTGCGCGATCCAGTGCATAGCCCTTGGCGTAGCCGCCGAGATCAAGCTGCACTGCCCGGTTGCTGCTGCTGACGGTTGTAACAGCGGTATTCGATAGAAAGGATATTTGTCTCATTTGGGGTTGCGCGGCAACCAGCGCAGCAAGCGGCTCCGCATCGGGCAGTACAGATTTGTATTCATCCGAATGAAAGCCCCACAGTTTCACCAGGCCGCCAATGGCCGGATTAAACAATCCTCCGGACTGCGCCGAGAGTTGTGCGGCATCGCGCAGCATGGCTTCCAGCTCGGGCGTGATCGCGACGGCTTTGCCGCTGGCAAATGCAGTGTTCAGCCTGCTCAGCACCGAGGGCCTCCACGCATGCAGCAGCTCGTGCAGGCGCTGAAATTCCTGCATGATGGTTGCAACCGCTTGTCTGGCGTGCGTTTCGTCTTCGCTGTAGACGCTAACTTCCACGCGCGTGCCGAAGACAAAACCTTCTTCCTGGTACAGCGGCTCCTTGCCGCAGGCTGACAGCAGCAACGTGACAATCAGCAGCAATGCAGCACGTACAATCATTTCTGCAGATCTTCTTGCATCTCTTCGAGCTCAACCGAGGCGGCGAGCAGGGCCAGCCTGGCAATCACGCCGTATGAATAGAAGCGGTTGGGTGTATCGTCCGGCTCGCAGTCCGGATTGGGAAATGTGCAGCAGGATTCAAATGCCAGCGGCACAAAGTGCATGCCGGGCGCATTCAGGTTTTCATCCACACCGCGCCCGGTATGCACGCGGTAAAAACCGCCGACCACGAAATGGTCGATCATATACACCACCGGCTCGGCCACGGCGTCGTTGATGCTCTCGAAGGTGTATACACCCTCCTGCACCAATACATCAGATACCTCCATTCCCTCCTTTACCACCGCCATTTTATTGCGCTGCTTGCGATTCAGGTCGCGCACCTCGCTGGCATCCTTCACCGTCATGATGCCCATGCCATAGGTGCCGGCATCCGCTTTGACGATGACGAAAGGCGTTTCTTTCACCCCGTATTCCGCGTATTTCACGCGGATCTGTTGCAGCACCCGGTCAACCTCGGCGGCGAGGCAATCCTCGCCCTCGCGCTGCTGGAAATTGATCTTGTTGCATTTGCCAAAATAAGGATTAATCAGCCATGGATCAATACCGATGAGTTCGGCGAATTCGGTGGTCACGCGATCATACGCGGCGAAGTGCGCAGATTTGCGCCGTGTGGTCCAGCCCGCCACCAGCGGCGGGATGACCTCCTGTTCCAGATTTTTCAGAATATCAGGCACGCCCGCCGACAGATCGTTATTCAGCAATATCACGCAGGGATTGAAATTGGCCAGATACAGGCGGTTATCCTTGCGCACCAGTGGCTCGAGCGTGAGCGAGCCGCCATCGGGTAAATCGAGCGTGGTGGGCTGGGTGATGTCGGGCAGCAGGCTGCCGACGCGCACGATGACGCCGGCACTCCTGAGCATGGTGACTATCTTCGCCACGTTCTGCAGATAAAACATGTTGCGTGTATGGTTTTCCGGAATCAGCAGCACGCCGCGCGCATCCGGGCAAATTTTTTCAATCGCGCTCTGCGCCGCCAGCACGCACAGCGGCAAAAAATCAGGATTCAGGTTATTAAAGCCGCCGGGAAACAGGTTGGTGTCTACCGGTGCCAGTTTGAAACCGCTGTTGCGCAAGTCCACCGAGGCGTAGATGGGCACTTTATGCTCCTGCCATTGCGCACGGAACCAATGCTCGATAGCGGGCTGCGCATCCAGTATGCGTTTTTCAAGATCCAGCAGCGGGCCGATTAAAGCGGTGGTGAGATGGGGAACCATAAGTTACCTGCAAAAAATGGGTGCGCACATTCTAGCCGATTGCAGGCAATGTCACCTATCCGTCATGCTTTAGCGGGCTCATGTTCATGCTAATAATCATGCGGCGCAGGTGTTTTTAGTCCGGCAAGGCACAATGTACGATGTCAGCATGGACTTTAAGCGATGCAGGCGCAGCAGTCAGAATGGCGAACTTCGCGTTGAATATGCGTAATATGTTGATTATATGTAATTTATGTTTATCTTTGGGAAGCGGGGCATCAGTGCAATTCGGGCGTGGCGAACGAAGCACGACAGGCCCTCCGGCCGCTTTACCGTGATGCAAAAGGAAAGAAATTACCAATGACCAGAATGGATCAGCTTGCTGCTTCGCCCGACGCCGAACTGGCAGCGCTGGTGAAGGAGATCGTGCAATTGGCACACACGGCGGGCGCTGCGATCATGCAAGTCTATCGCAGCGAAGACTTCGGTGCGACCAGCAAGGCGGATAATTCCCCCCTGACCCTGGCAGATCTGGCCGCGCATAACTGCATCGTGGGTGGGCTGGGCAAGCTTGAACCCGGCTACCCCATCCTTTCCGAAGAAGACGCCAACATTCCCTATGCCGAACGCAGCAAGTGGACGCGTTTCTGGCTGGTTGATCCGCTGGACGGAACCAGGGAATTCATCAAGCGCAACGGCGAATTCACCGTCAACATTGCGCTGGTGGAAAACGGCGTGCCCGTGCTGGGCGTGGTGTACGCGCCGGTGCTGGATGTATGCTATTACGCATCGCGCGGCAATGGCGCTTTTGTGCAGCGCGCTGCGCAGGCGGCACAGCCCATCAAAGCCGTCGCCCATGCATCAGGTGCTGCGATCAAGGTCGTCGCCAGCCGTTCGCACAGTGATGCACGCACAGAAACTTTGCTGAAAAAGCTGGGTGAGCATGAATGCATCAGCATGGGCAGTTCACTCAAACTGTGCCTGGTTGCCGAAGGGGTCGCGCATTTTTATCCGCGTCTCGGTCCGACCATGGAATGGGATACTGCGGCAGCGCATGCCGTGGTGGACGAGGCTGGCGGCATGGTCTGCGATATTGCCAAACAGGCGCTGCGCTATAACAAGGAAGATTTGCACAACCCGGAGTTTCTGGTTCTGGCAAAAACCAATTCCGCATTGCTCAAGCTGCTGCGGGATAGCTAACGCTTCGGCTTAAAGTGCCGGATCAGGGAAAGGGTCAGCTTCGTGGAAAAACGCTTCGAATATTTCGCTCAACTTGCCGCCCTGGGTATTCTGGTTGCAGGTTGCTTCCTCGTGTTGAGGCCGTTTCTGGCCGCGATGCTGCTTGCCGCTGTGGCGTGCGTCTCGACCTGGCCAATCTATCTCTGGCTGTTGCGCCGGATGAAGGGCAGGCAGAACATCGCTGCGCTCAGCATGACGCTCTCATTGACAGTCGTGGTTATCCTGCCGCTGACATTGTTGACATACAGCCTGGCCGATAATGTTACCGCCTTTTACGAAGCAGCAAAGCAGACTGTAGAGTCCGGATCGATAGCGCCGCCGGCATGGTTAACAGAGATTCCGCTGGTCGGCGCTTCAGTCGATGAATATTGGCAGCTGATCAGCAGCAGCCAGGCCGAAAGGGATTCTTTGGTGAAGCGTTTGCTGGAACCCGCCAGGAATTTTCTGCTTGCAGGCGGAATATTGCTTGGGCAGGGCGTGATAGAAATGAGCCTCGCAGCTTTCGTCAGCTTTTTCTTTTATCGCGATGGACTGGCCCTGGTGAACTCTCTGGATGCGGCGATGGATCGGGTTGCAGGTACACACGCGAAAAATATCCTCGGCATTATCACCAATACCGTGCGGGGTGTGATGTACGGGCTATTGGGAACGTCTCTGGCGCAGGGGATCGTGGCCACTATCGGCTTCGTCATCGCGGGCGTGCCTGCAGCACTGCTGCTCGGGGCAGCAACTGCCCTGCTCTCATTGATTCCTGTCGGCCCCCCGCTGGTCTGGTGCGGCGCGGCCATCTGGCTGTTTTATCAGGGCACGGTGGGATGGGGAATTTTCATTCTGCTATGGGGGCTGTTATTGATCAGCAGTGTGGACAACGTGGTGAAACCCCTGTTAATCAGCCGTGGCAGCAATTTGCCGTATGCCCTGGTCCTGTTTGGTGTGACGGGCGGTGTGCTCGCTTTCGGCTTTGCCGGAGTATTCATCGGGCCGACGCTGCTTGCGGTAGGTTTCAGCCTGATACGGGAATGGGCAGTCAGCGATCGCGCGGTCTGAAAAGAAAAAAAGCAAAACCGGAAATTAACCTGGTTTTGCTTGACGTTATCTGCGGAAGACGACATGCGTATCTTTCCGGGCATATGACCCCCGCAGCTAATCCTTAGCTGGATGCAGACCAGTTGTAGCCGCGCAACTTGCCTTGTTTATCAAACTTTATTTGCAGAATTTTTATCTTGGCCGTGCTCATATCAGTCAGCTGGCCTTCGGTAAAACAATAGGCACATTTGTCGAAGCGCTCGCCATCGGGCGCCAGGCTGACGCCCACGTTTGTCGGATCACCCAGTCACGAGCGAACCGTGGCTTGTGTGGTACTTGCCGTGCTCGATTTTTTCCGCGAAAACACCTGCATCAAAGTCGCGACCAATCTTGACGGAGGCATGGCAGATTCTTGAGAACTCAAGGATATATTGATATAAACTACAATAGAACTGCCGAATCCGGTTACGCGCCGGATGTGAATGAATTTATATTGCAAAACGATGCTATGCTTGGACATCGTTTGAACGGATGAGTAAATGCACAGGCTATTGAAGATTGATATCGTATCCGATGTGTCCTGCCCCTGGTGCATTATCGGCTATAGCGCATTGTCACAGGCGCTGGATAAACTGGCACCAACAATCAGCGCACGGCTTGCGTGGAAGCCATTCGAACTGAATCCCGACATGCCGGCCGAAGGCCAGCCGATGGGCGAGCATCTGCACGAGAAATACGGCTCGTCCAAGGCTGATATCGCTCAAGCCAGAAACATGATCACAGCGCGCGGGGCTGCGCTCGGTTTCCAGTTCAATTTTAGTGATGAGGGGCGTATCTACAACACGTTTAATGCGCACCGTTTGCTGTATTGGGCAAGGCAGTATGGAAAGCAGACCGAGTTGAAGCTCGCCCTGTTCAAGCTGTATTTTACCGACGGCGGCAATCCGGGAAATGCTGAAGCGCTGGTTAGGGCGGCGGCAAAGGCGGGTTTGCCGGCAGACGAAGCCAGAAAAATATTGGATTCTGATCGCTTTGCACATGAAGTGCGCGAAGAGGAGGCCAAATACCTGGCAATGGGTATTCATTCGGTGCCAACCTTCATTATCAATGACAAATACAGATTTATTGGCGGGCAGCCGGTAGATGAATTTGTGGCCACGCTGGAAAAGATTGTTGCTGAAGAGACTGCATCTGATAAATAAAGGATTATGCGTATTGCCTATGCCATTTATCCGATGTAATTTAAAAAAAATGTTTGACCGATATAAATGCATTGCTTGGAGAACATTAGCTTTTTTATGAAAATGACACAACGCAAATCCAGGTGGATAAGCCGGCTGATGCTGGCTGCGGCACTGTTCGCGCAGGGAATTCTTGCCGCGCATGCCTGCGTTGCACCTGGCGCCAGCGCGGTGCGGGCCTTGTCGATGGAGACTGTGGTCGAGCATATGCCTTGTCATGAGGCGGCCAAACTCAATGCCAACGAATGTTTGATGCACTGTACCCAAGCCGATCAGGTTAATCTGGACCAGCTACATCTGGCGGCAGTGCAATCCGACGAAATTGTTTTGCATGTCGCATTGCCAATATCCCGGCACAAAACACAGAGTGTTCAGTACTCGCTGTTGCCGTTGAATACCGGCCCGCCCCTGTCCATCCGTTACTGCTCCTTCCTGATTTAAAAGTTCCCCGCGCATGGCCCACCCTGCCCGATGCAGAGTGTCGGGTCATGCGCTGATGTCTCGCAATACTTCTGCCGTGCTGGGCCATGCCCAGCGGCAAATTTGGAGAATCATGATGGGAACGAAATTCAGTACTATTTTATGTCTACTGTCCTTGGCCGCCTTGCCGGCGCGGGCGATAGAGCCTGTGCAACCCCCCGGAGCGGATGTGGAAAGCCTGCTGCTACTGGTGCGACAGCATAATGCAGAGCTGGCCAGTGCCAGCCTGGAAGCGGATGCTGCCGCGCAGCGTTTGGATTCCTCAGGCGCTCTGCCCGATCCGACTTTCCGCATCTCGCTACAGGATTTTACTAACAAAATGTCGGGTGCAGCGCCCAGCCTGCTGCCCAGCCAGGTAGGCAGCACCTACTACCGCGTGATGCAGCCACTGCCTGTCTGGGGCAAGCGCGACCTGAAACACGATATCGCCGAGGCGGAAACCAATCAGGCGCAGGGCCGTAAAAACACGACCTGGACGGAACTGTCGACAAGGGTCAAAACGGATTTTGCGCAATACTATGTGCTGAGCCGCAGCCTGCATCTGACTCAGGAAATGCTGGACCTGACCCTGGACCTGGAGCACATCGCAAAATCGCGCTACGCCACCGGGCTGGCGCCGCAGCAGGATGTGATACGCGCGCAGGTCGAGCAGACCGGCCTGCGCCGCGATCTGGCGATGCTGGAAACCGAACGCCATCACAGCATGACACGTCTGAATATCCTGTTACAACGCGAACCATTTGCCGCGCTGGCCGAGCCGCAGCGCCTGCGCACGATACCCGCCCCTGCCCTGCTTGAATTTGCCGTGCTGGCCGAACGCATGCGCAACAACAACCCGCAACTGTATACGCTGGAAGCGCAACTGGTCGCGGCGGATAAAGGGCGCAGTCTGGCCCTAAAGAATCGCTATCCCGATTTTACGCTGGGGGTGGGATCAACCCAGACCGGGGGAGAAATCACCGCGTGGGAACTGATGCTGGAATTCAACATTCCGTTGCAGCAGGGTGCACGCCGCTCACAGGAACGCGAAGCAGAAAACTTGCTGGCCGTGGCGAGGTCACGCAAGGAAGCTGCAGCCAGCCAGTTACTGGGCGAACTGGCTGACAATGTTTCCGCACTGGCAGCGGCGCGCCACATCGAAACACTCACCAGCAGCAGCCTGCTGCCGCAGGCCGAAGCCACACTGCAGGCAGCCTATATTGGCTATCAGAACGGCAAACTGGACTTTGCCACGCTGCTGGACGCGCAGCGGCAAATCCTGAAAGCCCGCATGGATATATTGAACGCTCAAGTGCAGGCACAAACCGGCCTGGCACAGATAGAAAAATTATTGGGAGAAGAATTATGAAGCCGGTACTGAAACTGAGTTTGGCGGCACTGGCTGTGATTGCAGTCGCAGGCGTTGCCTACTGGCTGGGCGCGCACGGCAATCGCGCCGACAGCGGCGCGGCAACAGTGGCTGCAGTGCAAGTAAAAAAGGAACCGAAGATTCTGTATTACCGCAACCCGATGGGCATGCCCGACACCTCGGATGTGCCCAAGCAGGATTCGATGGGGATGGATTACATCCCGGTTTATGAGGGTGAAGATGAAGCCGCAGCTGATGGCAGCACCAGGATAAAAATCAGCACAGAGAAAGTGCAGAAGCTGGGCGTAAAAACCGCCAAGGCTGAGCTGCGCCAGCTCAGCCACACTGTGCGCGCAGTGGGCCGCATCGAGACGGATGAGCGCCGCGTGTATACCATTTCGCCCAAGTTTGAAGGCTGGGTGGAGCAGCTGCATGTCGATGCAACCGGCGATGTGGTGAAGGCCGGGCAATCCTTGATCGAGGTGTACAGCCCGGAGTTGATCTCGGCACAGCGCGAATATCTGATTGCGCTGCAAGGGGTGAAAGCGATGCAGGGGGCAACAGCCGAAGCACGGGGCGGCATGCAGGAACTGGCGCAGGCCAGCCTGATGCGCTTGAAGAGTTGGGACATAGGCGATGAAGATTTGCGGAAATTGCGCGAGACAGGCGAGGTGAAGCGCACAATTTCTTACCGTTCGCCGGTAAGCGGGATTGTGACGGAAAAAGCCGCGCTCAAGGGCATGCGCTTCATGCCAGGAGAAACACTGTACAAGATCGCCGATCTGACCAGCTTGTGGATTATTGCAGATGTGTCGGAGCAGGAAAGCGGGCTGGTCAGGCTCGGCCAGGCTGCAAAGGTGCGGCTGGATGCCTACCCCGGGCGCGAATTCACCAGCCGCGTGAGCTATGTTTATCCAACTCTGAATCCGCAGACCCGCACCACGTCGGTGCGGCTGGAAATCGCCAATGCCGCCGGCCAGCTGCGCCCCGGCATGTACGCGCAGGTGGAGCTGGCTGGCCTCGGCAGCAAGGGACCTGTGATTGCGGTGCCGGATACTGCGGTGATATACAGCGGCCGCCGCGAAATCGTGCTGGTGGAGCTGACCGAGGGGCACTACGAGGCACGCGAAGTGAGGCTGGGTGCGCGCAGCGATGACTACGTGGAAGTGACAGACGGCATAGGTGAAGGCGAAAAAGTGGTGGTCAGTGCCAATTTCCTGATCGATGCCGAGAGCAATCTCAAGGCGGCGATCGCGGGCTTCAGTCAGGCTGAAAAAGACAAGCCTGGCAACAAACCTGACCCCACCCAATACAAACACTAGGGGGCGACATGCTAGCGAAAATAATTGAATGGTCCGCGCGTAACGCCTTTGTGGTGCTGCTCGCCAGCCTGTTTGTGGTGATAGCCGGGGTGGTGGCGCTGCAGAAAATGCCGCTGGATGCAATCCCGGACCTGTCAGATGTTCAGGTGATTGTTTATACTGAATATTCCGGGCAGGCGCCGCAGGTGGTGGAAGATCAGGTCACCTACCCGCTGACCACCGCGATGCTGTCGGTGCCGAAATCAAAAGTGGTGCGCGGCTTTTCCTTCTTTGGCGCGTCGTTTGTTTATGTGATTTTTGAGGACAACACCGACATTTACTGGGCGCGTTCGCGCGTGCTGGAATATTTGAATTTCGCCGCCAGCCGCCTGCCGCAGGGGGTGCGACCGGCATTGGGGCCGGATGCCACTGGTGTGGGCTGGGTGTACCAGTATGTTGTGCTCGGTGCGCAGCGCACGCTGGCCGAGCTGCGTGCGCTACAGGACTGGTATCTGCGCTATCAGCTCACCAAGGCGCATGGCGTGTCGGAAGTGGCCAGCATCGGCGGCTTTGAAAAGCAGTATCAGGTAGTGGTCGATCCGCGCAAGCTGCAGGCCTACGGTATACCTCTGTCGCGCGTGACACAGGTCATCCGCGACAGCAACCGCGATGTCGGCGGGCGCGTGATCGAGATGTCCGAGATCGAGTATATGGTGCGCGGCAAAGGCTATCTGCGCGGCATAGAGGACCTGGAACTGCTGGTGATGAAAAGCGAAAAAGGCGTACCGGTACTGCTGCGCGACATCGCGCATATCGAGCTGGGGCCGGAAGAACGGCGCGGTCTCACCGAACTCAACGGCGAAGGCGAAGTGGTTGCCGGTATCGCCATTGCGCGCTACGGCGAAAATGCGCTGGAGGTGATACAGAACATCAAGCAGAAGATAGCTGAAATTTCCAGCGGCCTGCCGCAGGGTGTGGAAATCAGGACGGTGTATGACCGCTCCGATCTGATCCATCGCGCCATCGACAATCTAAACAAAACGCTACTGGAAGAAGCGCTCATCGTTGCACTGGTGTGCATGGTGTTCCTGCTGCACGTGCGCAGCGCTCTGGTGGCGATCGTGATGCTGCCGGTAGGCGTGCTGACCGCGTTTATCCTGATGCAGCGGCTGGGCATGAACGCCAATATCATGAGCCTGGGCGGCATTGCGATTGCGATCGGCGCGATGGTGGATGCGGCGATTGTGATGATAGAAAACGCGCACAAGCATCTGGAGCGTCTGCCGCAGGGCGGTTCGCGTTCGCAGGCCATCATCGACGCATGCAAGGAAGTTGGCCCTGCGCTGTTCTTCAGCCTGCTGATCATCACCGTGTCGTTTGTGCCGGTGTTTACGCTGGAATCGCAGGAAGGGCGGATGTTCTCGCCGCTGGCTTACACCAAGACCTTTTCCATGGCGGCTGCGGCGTTGCTGGCGGTGACCCTGGTGCCGGTGCTGATGCTGCTGTTTATTCGCGGCAATATCATGCCGGAGCAGCAAAATCCGGTGAACCGTTTTCTGATCAGAGTGTATCACCCGCTGATCGAGGCGGTGATGCGGCGCAAGCAGCTCACCATCGGAATTGCGGTAGTGTTCATGCTGCTGACCGTCTATCCGGCCTCACGTTTGGGCAGCGAATTCATGCCGACGCTGAACGAAGGCACCCTGCTGTACATGCCCTCCTCCCTGCCCGGCATGTCGGTGACCAAGGCTGCCGAGCTGATGCAGTCGCAGGATAAGATCATCAAGAGCTTTCAGGAAGTCGAGTCGGTATTTGGCAAGGCAGGCCGTGCGCAGTCCGCCACCGATCCCGCGCCGCTGGAAATGTTTGAGACCGTGATTAACCTCAAGCCTCAGTCTGAGTGGCGCGACGGCATGACAATGGACAAGCTCATCGCCGAACTGGATCAGGCGCTGCAATTCCCCGGCGTTTCCAATTCGTGGACCATGCCGATCAAGGCGCGCATCGACATGCTCGCCACCGGTATCCGCACGCCGATCGGCATCAAGGTGTTCGGCAAGAGCCTTGAGGGTATCGAGGAGGTCGCACGGCAGGTGGAAGCCGCGGTGAAACAGGTGCCCGGCACCAGCAGCGCCTATGCCGAGCGCATCACCGGCGGCTATTACCTCGATATCGTGCCCGACCGCCTGCAGCTGGCGCGTTACGGCCTCACCATCGGCGAGCTGCAGGAAGTCATCGGCACCGCGCTGGGCGGTGAAATGGTCACCACCACAGTCGAGGGCCTGGAGCGTTTCGGCGTCAACGTGCGCTATCCGCGCGAATTGCGCTCCAGCCCGCAAATGATCGCAACGCAGGTGCTGGTGCCCGTCACGGGTGGCGCAATGGTGCCCTTGGGGCAGCTGGCGCGGGTGGAAGTGGTCAAGGGCGCACCGGCCATCCGCACCGAAAATTCGCTGCTGTCCGCCTACATCTACGTCGACATCCGCGACCGCGACATCGGCGGCTATGTGCACGATGCGCAGCGGGCGGTGCAGCAAGAGGTCAAATTCCCGCCCGGCTATTACATCACCTGGAGCGGCCAGTTTGAATACATGGAGCGCGCTGTCGCCAAAATGAAAATTGTTGTTCCACTGACGCTGCTGATCATCTTCCTGCTGCTCTATCTAAATTTCCGCCGCATTACCGAGACGCTGATCGTGATGCTGTCGGTGCCGTTTGCGCTGGTGGGGGGGGTGTGGTTGATGTGGCTGCTGGGCTACAACATGAGCGTGGCGGTGGCGGTGGGCTTTATCGCGCTGGCCGGCGTGGCCGCAGAAACCGGGGTGGTGATGCTGATCTACCTCGACCAGGCGTGGCATAAGTTACACACGCAACGCGAAGCCGAAGGCAGACAGCCTAGCCTGCCAGACCTTTATGCGGCGCTGATGGAAGGCGCGGTGGAACGCGTGCGCCCCAAGATGATGACCGTGGTCGCGATCATGGCGGGCTTGCTACCCATCATGTGGAGCAGCGGCACCGGCTCGGAAGTGATGCGCCGCATCGCCGCACCGATGGTGGGCGGCATGGTGTCATCGACGGTGCTGACCCTGCTGGTGATACCTGCAATCTATGCATTGGTGAAAGAACGGGCGCTAGTGAAAGCAAAGGGGGATGCATAAAAACTAGGCAAACTTACTTTACGCTTCGTCTAACAGTTTTCCCGCAATTGCCCAGTTCTCATCCGGCAGCTCGTCAAATGCGATATAGGTGTAGGACGCCGGTTTCTTGGCAATGCGTTCCAGGGTATCGGTGATTTCAGCGGCGATCTCGGCTTTTTGTTCGCGGCTGAGTGTGCCGGCGATGCGAATGTTGACGTAGGGCAATCTTCTCTCCAATCGATATTAATTAAATATAATCAGGCTATTACAAAAAGTCGCCCCACAGTGTCTGCAGCGCGCTAATGCCTGCCAGGGCGGCAGTCTCGGTGCGCAGCACGCGCGGCCCCAGCAGCACGGGGACGAAGCCGGACTGTTTGGCCATCAGCGCCTCGTCGGGACTGAAGCCGCCCTCTGGGCCGATCAGCAGGGTGACCGGACCTTGGGGTTTGTGCTGAGCATGCAGGGCGACGGCGCCATCCGGCAGCAGGATAAATTTGCCGCCCCCGGCGCTCCGCGCGTTGGCCAGCCAGTGGCTGAGCTCAAGCGGGGGATGCACCTGCATCAGGTCGTTTCTTCCGCTCTGTTCACAGGCCGCGACCACCACGCCGCGCCAGTGCTCGGTGCGTTTCTCGGCACGTTCCTGGCTGAGTTTGGCTACGCTGCGCTGGGTTTGTACCGGCTGGACTTCGGTGGCGCCCAATTCGGTGGCTTTCTGCACGATCCAGTCCATTTTTTCGCTGGAGGTCATGGCTTGCGCCAGCACGATCTGCAGCGGTGATGGAGCCTGGGCGGGGCAGGTTCGGGTGATGTTAATGTCAACGTGTTTGCCGCTGATGCTGCTGATGGTGGCATCGCACGCCTTGCCTTCGCCATCGAATATTTGCACGGGGTCGTTAACGCGCAAACGCAGCACGCGATGCGCATGGTGCGCGGCATCGGCAGGGAGTTCAAACAGGCCCGATGATGGCAGGGTAGCAGGGCAATAGAAACGGGGTGCGGACATAGTTAGCGGCTTCGATGTGGTGAGGTCAGCGTGATAATATAGCGTCTTGGATATAAATTGTATTTAGGAGTTAAGCAAATGGTCAGTTTGAACCCCCCTGTGTGCGATTTCGGCTGGAAAGCGCGTGACTTCAACCTGCTCGGCGTGGACGGCAAGCACTATACGCTGGACAGCGCGCGCGGCAAGAATGGCCTGCTGGTGATGTTTATCTGCAATCACTGCCCTTATGTGAAATCAATCCGCGAGCGCATTGTGCGCGACACGCTGGAGCTTAAGCAATACGGGATTAACAGTATTGCGATCATGTCGAACGATCCGGCTGAGTATGAAGAAGATTCATTTGAACATATGAAGGAAGTGGCGCAGGTCTTCAGTTATCCCTTCCCTTATGTATGGGATGAAACTCAACAGATCGCCAAAGATTACGGCGCGGTGTGCACACCGGATTTCTTTGGTTTCAACGCCAATCTGGAACTGCAATATCGCGGCCGCCTTGACGCATCGCGCAAGGACGCCGTGGCAGATGCGCCGCGCGATCTGTTTAACGCGATGGTGACTGTTGCGCAAACAGGCAGGGGACCGGCAGAGCAGATACCTAGCATGGGATGCTCGATCAAATGGAAACATGAAGCGTGACGCAAAGCGAAGGCATGGGCGCCTTGCTGAAGGCGATGGTTGCCGCAATAAAGCTGGTGGCCGAGCAGGAAATCATGCCGCGCTATATGAAAGTTGCACACCAGCAGAAACTTGACGGCAGTCTGTGCACCGAGGCCGATCTTGCCGCTCAGGACGCGCTGATGCGCAGGCTACAGGCTATTCACAAGGTGCCGGTGCTGGGCGAAGAGATGAGCACCGCGCAGCAAGAGGAACTTTGGGGGGATGGCCAGCAGGAGCTGTGGTGCATAGACCCGATCGATGGCACGTCAAATTTTGTGCATGGGCTGCCCTATTTCGCGGTTTCTGTTGCGCTGATTCGGGAGGGCAAGAGTGTATTGGGCGTGATATATGACCCGGTGGCCAAGGAAGTATTTGCAGCGGAGCGCGGACGCGGCGCCTTTCTGAATGGGAGCAAGATGCAGAAGCGCAGAGTCGCCACGGATTTGTCCGGAGCACTCGCCAACGTGGATATGAAACGGCTGGATAGCAAGCTGTCATCCGTGCTCGCCAGCCATCCGCCCTATGCATCGCAACGCAACTTTGGCGCCAGTACGCTGGACTGGTGTTATACCGCTGCGGGCCGTTATGACGCGTATTTGCATGGTGGTCAAAAGCTGTGGGACTACGCCGCGGGTTCTCTGGTGTTAGAGGAAGCGGGCGGACAAATATGTTGCCTGGAGCATGATGATTTTACCCATGGCAACGTATGGCAGCGCTCAGTGATTGCAGCACTGGACCCGGATATGTTTAATGCATGGAAAAGCTGGATACGCGCGCATCAGTAAAAATTGTTTCTATCATTCCAGATGCATCATTATGAAAGGCGGTTGGCTTGAATATTATAATACTTGGCGCTGGACAGGTCGGTTCTACAGTAGCAGAAAGCCTGGTTGGCGAAGCCAATGACATCACCGTTGTTGATACCGATCCCGAGAAGCTCAAATTATTGCAGGACAGGCTGGATTTGCGCACACTGGTTGGCAATGCTTCCCATCCTTCCATACTGGAACAGGCCGGCATCGCCGATGCGGATATGCTGCTGGCAGTAACACAAAGTGATGAGGTCAACATGGTGGCGTGCAAGCTGGCAGCCAGCCTGTATAACACCCCAACCAAGATTGCGCGTATCCGCTCGGCCGATTACCTGGCGCACCCTGAGATATTTAGCGCGGATAATTTCTGCGTAGATTTTTCCATCTGTCCCGAGCAGATTCTCACCGACTATATCCGCAAACTGATCGAATTTCCCGAAGCGCTGCAAGTGCTGGAGTTTGCCGACGGCAAGGTATCACTGGTTGCGGTGCGGGCGTTTGAAGGTGGCCCGCTGGTGGGCCAGCCATTGAGTTTTATGCACACGCATATGCCCAGTGTGGATGCACGCGTGGCGGCAATTTTCCGCCAGGACAGATCAATTATCCCGCATGGCGATACGGTGATTGAGGCTGGTGATGAGGTATTTTTTATCGCGGCAACAGAAAATATTCGCACGGTGCTGAAAGAATTGCGGCGCATGGACCAGCCCGCCAAACGCATCATGATCATGGGTGGCGGCAATATCGGACGACGCCTGGCGCTGGCGCTGGAGCAGGAGTACCAGGTCAAGATCGTGGAATTTAACAAAAAATCCTGCGAGCTACTGGCAAGCGAACTTGCACATACCTTGGTGCTGCACGGCGATTGTACCGATGAAAACTTGCTGCTCTCCGAAAATGTCGGGGAGGTGGATGTATTCTGTGCGCTGACCAATGACGATGAAAACAACATCATGTCGTCATTGCTGGCCAAGAACGGCGGCGCGCGCAAAGTGATCTCGCTGATCAACCGCAGTGCCTATGTGGGCCTGGTGCAGGGCGGCAAAATCGATATTGCGCTGTCGCCGGCGCATGTCACGATAGGTTCATTGTTGGCCTATGTGCGCCACGGCGATGTGGCGGCAGTGCACTCCTTGCGCAGGGGAGCTGCGGAAGCGCTGGAGCTGGTGGCCCACGGCGACCGGCAATCGTCAAAAGTTGTGGGGCGCAGGATAGACGAGATTGATTTGCCGGAAGGTGCGACCATCGGCGCCATGGTGCGTAACGGCGTGGTGATCATGGCGCATCATGATCGACTGATTGAACCGGATGACCATGTGATTGTGTTTGTGATTAACAAAAAAATCATACGCAAGGTGGAAAAGCTATTCCAGATAGGCATAGGATTCTTTTGATGCAACGTTCCCTCACTGTTATACATGCGCTGGGCATGATGCTGGTTCTATTCAGTGTCACCTATCTCATGCCTCTCGTCACTTCGCTGATCTTCCAGGATGGCACGTTGGTGGATTTCGCATTCGCAATGCTGATTACCTTATTTGGCGGGGCCTTGATGTGGGCAATGACGCGTCGCCACAAGGGCGAGCTCTCGATACGTCATGGATATCTGCTGGTAGTTGTGATGTGGACCGCCATGCCCGCATTCGCTACACTGCCACTGTTGATGGTGCTGCCTGGCTTGTCATTCACTGACGCTTATTTCGAAACCATGTCTGGCCTGACAACAACAGGCGCAACCGTGCTGACGGGGCTGGACAACATGCCGCAGGCGATTAATTTGTGGCGTCATGAACTGAATTGGCTGGGCGGCATGGGCATTATCGTTCTGGCGGTAGCCATCATGCCTTTGCTGGGAATCGGCGGACGCCAGTTGTATAAGGCAGAAACACCCGGACCTATGAAAGAGTCAACATTGACGCCGCGTATTACGGAAACGGCGCGCAACCTGTGGCTGGTGTATTTCGGCATCACCATAGCCTGTATTGCATCGCTGAAAATTGCCGGCATGTCATGGTTTGATGCGGTTTGCCACGCTTTTGCCGCAATGGGACTGGGGGGATTTTCCACACATGATGCGAGCGTCGGATTTTTCAATTCACCTGCTATTGAATTCGTGCTGATTGTCTTCATGCTGCTGGCGGCAATGAATTTTGCCACGCATTTTTTTGCCTGGCGCGAAAAAAGTCTGAAGCAGTATTTGTATGACAGTGAAGGCGTGGCAACGGTTATGGTGGTGTTGGCGAGTTGTTTGGCCATCGGATTGTACCTGTGGTGGCAGGGAATCTACCCAAGTTTCTGGACGTCATTACGTCATGCGAGCTTCAATCTGGTATCGGTGGCCACAGACTGCGGTTTTGCCGGGGAAGATTTCAACAAGTGGCCCATCTTCGCACCGCTGTGGATGTTGTTTTTGAGCTGTATCGTAGCCAGTTCTGGATCAACCGGCGGCGGTATCAAGATGATACGCACGCTTATCCTGTTCAAGCAGGCAGGCCGAGAATTTCGCAAGCTGTTGCATCCCGCAGCAATCAATCCCATGAAAATTGGCGGACACGTCATACCTAACACCATTGTGTTTTCGGTGCTGGGTTTCATTTTTCTGTATTTCATGAGCGTGGTGACACTGACATTTGCCCTGTTGATCAGCGGCCTGGATTTTATCTCGGCGTTCTCAGCGATCATTGCCTGCATCAATAATGCGGGACCTGGCCTGGGCGTGGTCGGGCCTGCAAGCAACTACGGCGTACTGACAGATTTTCAAACCTGGATTTGCACCGTGGCCATGCTGATAGGACGTCTGGAAATAATTACCTTGTTGATTATATTCACCCCGAAATTCTGGCAGCGCTAGTTTTTTGCAGCTGAAAACGCCCAGTATTATCATATATGTTTATGATTATTTGCAAAGTTTTTGCAGCGTGCCTGAGCTTTCGTGTTTGATAAAGTTCACGCTGAAATTTTGATTAAATAGCGCAAAAGCAGCATAAATCAATGTCTTAAGGATTTAATCTAATACATTGAACATTAAGTGCAAAATGCGGTAGGATTCGATTGTAAGGAAAATACGTTAAATTAGGCGACGTATTTCTGGTTTACGCTTATGTTTATGGAAGAGATAAAGTGAGTGAAAGCAATTCATTATCGGGCATCAAAGTAGTGCTCATTGATGACAGTAATACGATCCGCCGCAGTGGAGAAATCTTTTTATCACAGGCTGGGTGTCAGGTAGTGCTGGCTGAAGATGGATTTGATGGATTGTCTAAAGTGGTGGATAACAAGCCCGACATAATCTTCGTCGACGTCATGATGCCCCGTCTGGATGGTTATCAAACTTGCGCCCTGATCAAGAATCATCGCGAATTCAAAGATACGCCTGTGGTCATGCTGACCAGTAAAGACAGCTTGTTTGATCGCGCACGCGGCAAGCTGGTTGGGGCTGACCAGTACCTGACCAAACCATTCAGTAAAAAAAGTCTAACGGATGCAGTCATCCAGCATACTCAACACAAGGAGGGGAATAATGGCAATTAAAAACATATTAGTGGTGGATGACTCTGCAACAGAGCGCCACATCACCGGTGGCATTCTGACCAAGGGCGGATACACCGTTACGTTTGCGGAGGATGGTGAGTCGGGGGTGGCTAAGGCCAAGTCGGATTTGCCGGATCTTGTCGTGATGGACGTGGTGATGCCGGGTTTGAATGGGTTTCAGGCTACCCGCGCCATCAGTACGGACGAGGCGACCAAGCATATTCCCGTGATTATCTGCACCACCAAAGGCCAGGAAACCGACAAGATCTGGGGTTTGCGCCAGGGCGCCAAGGATTACGTCACCAAGCCGGTGGACGCGGCTGAGTTGCTAAGCAAAATTGCCGCACTTAACTAGTCATGTCCAAGCGTTTTAACCTGCGGGAATTTCAGCAAGGATTGCTGGACCGAATGCAGGTGCAAGCTGAAGGGGGCAGTCAAGTTGCAACCCTGGGTATTATTATTGGGCAGGATAGCTGGCTGGTTGAAATGTCCGATATTTCCGAAGTCATGTCGCTACCTGAATTGACCGCGGTTCCATTGACCAAGCACTGGTACTGCGGCGTCGCCAATGTGCGCGGAAACATTTACAGCATCATTGATTTGGGTGCGTATATTAATTACGGTTTAACCGCATATGACGCGCAAAGCCGGGTCTTGTTAATTGGCCAGAAATATAATTTCAACACAGGCTTGCTGGTTTCAAAGGTATTGGGATTGCGCAATATTAAAGACTGGCAGCATAGCGAGCAGGATGGCGTGGTCTCATATCAAGATGACACTGGTCAGCAGTGGCGCAAGCTGGATATCAGGCAATTAATTCAACAGCCGGAATTTATTCAAATAGGAGTGTAATACTCCACCAATAAGGACGCAAAATGGCATTCAACTTATCCAATCTGTTCAAGAAAGCGGCTGAAAACCCCAAAATGGCAAAGAAAAAAATGTCTACGCCGTTGCTGGGCAAGCTGCCGGTTGGCAAACAATTGCAGTTGCTTAGTGTGGCATTGCTGGCCTTTCTCGCCATAGCGGTTGTTTCTGCCTATTTTGATAACAGGGTGGCGGCGCAGGGCACACGATATATTGCCGAATCTTCCAAGCTGCTGATGTTGTCACAGCGTCTGGCCAAGGATGCGCAACAGGGCTTGTTGGGAAATTTCACGGCGTTCGAAGGTTTGAGCCAGGGGCGCCAGACCGTGACCGAAGTAATGAATTTGCTGGATAAAGGCGATGCGACGCTGCCGGCGACCAAGGGCGGACCGCGTGAAGTGCTTAATGAACTAATTCCGCGCGTCAAACAAACCGTCGCAAACGTGGCGATAATGGAAGAAGGGCGTACGGGGCTACTGACACTCGCGCGAGCCATTAACGTTATTGACTCGATGGGTAAAGAAATTCGTGTGCAGACTCAGCAATTGCCGAAAAATGCCGCAAATCAAAACTTTGCTTTGTTACTGGAGCGTATGGGCAAAGACGCGACTTCGATGCTGGGCGAAGTGAGCATGGATCAGGTTACTGCTCTTGCTCTTAATACCATGGAGGCAGAAGAGAAGCTGGCGGCATTGCCCAAGTCAGATCCATTGATTGCAGATTTATCCGAGTTGTTTGAAGGTTATCGTGGTGCGGCGGAAATTATTATTGGTAACTCGCAAAACCTGTTAGGCGCCAAGCGGGCAGGAAAAACAATTTTTGATGATAGTGACCCGTTTCTTGATCAGGCGCAGAAATTGGTGGATGCATATGAGCAGTCCTTGTCATATCGTTTGACCAGCTATGCGATGGTGTTTTCGGGCGGAATGGTGCTGTTTCTGCTGGCGCTGTTAGCCAGGGTGTATCTGAATGACTCAACGCAGCGCGCCAGGGCGGCAGAGGCGGTAAACAATTCCAACCAGCAGTCGATTCTAAAGTTGATGAATGAGTTATCGGAATTGGCGAACGGAGATTTGACCGTCAAAGCGACGGTTTCGGAGGATATAACCGGAGCGATTGCAGACTCTGTGAATTTTACTGCGGACGAGTTGCGCAAGCTTGTTGTAGCGGTGAGTACCTCGGCGCAACAGGTGTCGCAAGCGACGAGTGAGGCTGGTGCGATCACCAAAAAATTGCTGGTTGCTGCGCACAAACAGTCCGATGAAATCAACAATGCGGGTGACGCGGTAGAATTGATGACAACGTCAATCAAGGAGGTGGACGCGAGTGCTTCACGTTCTGCTGATGCGGCGCGTCAAACACTGATCGTAACGGCGCAAGGAACGCTGGCCGTACAAAACTCGATTGCCGGTATGGACGGTATTCGCGAACAGATTCAGGAGACCTCCAAACGGATTAAACGACTTGGTGAAAGCTCGCAGGAGATTGGTGAGATCGTGGACCTGATTTCTGATATTACAGAACAGACCAACGTGCTGGCCTTGAACGCTGCGATACAGGCGGCCTCAGCAGGTGAAGCAGGACGCGGCTTCTCGGTGGTTGCGGAAGAGGTGCAGCGATTGGCGGAGCGCTCGGCTGATGCGACCAAGCAAATCGGTTTGCTGGTGAAAGCGATTCAGAACGATACACACGATGCGGTTGCCGCGATGGAACAAACCACGCAAGGAGTGGTGGAGGGTGCCAAGCTGGCAGACGCCGCGGGAAAATCGCTGCACGAAATTGAACAGACAACACACGAGCTGGCCGGTCTGGTGAACAGTATTTCGGTATCAACACAGATGCAGACCGAAATGGCGCGCGAATTGGCGGAGGTGACGAAGGAAATTCTGAAAATTACCGAGCAGACAACGGAAAGTACTCAGCGCACCAGTACTTCGGTTTCGCTAGTGGATAAGTTGGCGATGGAACTCAGTAGTTCCGTTTCAGGCTTTAAGGTATAAGGGTTTTCAGGCGAAAACATGGTGGACTCCAAACATTTTAATCCGCTGCCGTTGTTATCGGTGAAGGAAGGTTTAGATAGCTCGCTGGCCTTGGTCGGCTCAGAGCTGGAAGATTACTTTAAAGCAGGATGGGAAGGCAAAAATCATCTGCAGTTAGCGCATGATGAATTGCATCGCACTGTCGGTGTGCTGCAAATGCTTTCGCTTGAGGGATTGGCGGTATTTAGCAGGGAACTTGAAACCGTATTGCATGAGATGTTGCTGCAACAACAGACGCCGACAGCCTTGCATCGCGACACACTGCGCGGTGCGATGCTTGCGCTGACACAGTATCTGGATGCATTGGCCGATGGTGCATCCAACACGGCCTTACGTTTATTTTACTCTTATCAGGAATTACATCAGTTGCGCGGCTTGGAGAGTGCATTCGAGGTTGATCTGTTCTTCCCGGAATTCGGCGTGGCATTGCCGGACGAAGTACTCGATGTGCCGCTGCTTGCATCAGCCGCAGCCAGCATCAAGAAAGCACGCGCCCACTATCAGCGAGCTCTGCTTAAATGGCTGCGCCAGGACAATCCCGATCAATCTTTGCGCACCATGCGTGATGCCGTGCAAACGGTTATGGCTTGTGCGCCACAAGACCAGCATCGTGCCTTTTGGTGGATCGCCACCGGCTTGCTGGATTGTCTGATACATGATGGTTTGCCGGCGGAACTGAACGCAAACAAATTGCTGGCACGCATCGATCTGCAAATGAAGTCGATGGTGGAAAACACGCAACGTGAGAGCGAACATAACACCACCTGCAGCATGCAATATATGCTCGCGCGCAGCCATTCCGTGAGCGATACCGTAGACAAGATAAAGCAGACCTATGTGCTGGATACCTACCTGCCCGAGGAGCAGCCTCTGTCGCGCGTGGAAACAGAACGCGTGCTTGAGCAGATGCACGATCAGTTGAACCAGGCCGAGGAAATGCTGGAACATTATGTGCAAGGCGATGCTGATGGTAGCAGGTGCCTGGCCGAAAAACTGGATCAGCTGTATAAACTTTCAGAGCAGCTGGATCGCGACACTCTGCAATTCTTGAGCAAGCAGATGTATAGCGCCGTTGCAGATACAGAAAATGCTGACGCAGTGCACAGGATCAGGATGGAAATGGCAATGGCCATGCTGTTGCTGGGCAATGGCATTGAGCGCTACCAGCGTTTGGGAAGCCAATTCCACGAACAGGAGCGCTTGATCAGCCAGAACCTGCAATCAGGGATTTCAGGTGACGCAGCCAATATGGCGAATCTCAGCGCCTTGCATTGCAGGATGGAGGAGCAGGAAATATTACTGCCGCTGGCCAACGAAATGAAGGGCAATCTGCAGCAGGTTGAGCTGAGTTTGACCGTATTCTTCAGCGATGCAGGCAAGCATAGCGAACTCACGCCATTGCGCCGTTTGCTTGCTCAGGTACATGGCGGTTTTTATATTCTTTCGCTCGACGTCGCGACAAACCTCGTATCGCCAGTGCAGCAAGCAGTTGAGCGCTATATAAACGGGGAAACACCTGCGCCTGAAGAAATGCTCGCCATTGCCTCTGCAGTGAGCGCGCTTGAAAATTATGTCCATGGTTTGTCGCAAGGGCAAAAGCCGGACACGAAGGATCTTGAGGAAGTTTTAAGGAGCATCGAAAAAACCCCTAATCAGGCCGATCAAACATCGGTTATTCGGGAAGTTGTGGTGCCAACAGGCGTAGCCGTGCGTGAGGGTGGGGAAGACGCCGAGTTAATGGAAGTATTCCTGGAAGAAGCGCAGGAGGTCCTGGAAACGCTGCACGAACAGTTGGAAATATGCCAGCGCAGTCCGCATGGCCGCGAGGAGTTGATTACCATACGCCGGGGCTTCCATACCCTGAAGGGCAGTGGCCGCATGGTCGGTTTGACCAATCTGGGAGAAGTAGCCTGGGCCGTAGAAAAGGCCTTGAATAAATGGCTGCAGGGTGACAAACCCACTTCAATTTCCGTACTGGAGCTGATCGGCGATGCTGAAGTATTGTTTCAGCACTGGGTAGACAAGTTGCGCAGTGGTGGCAGTGCACTGATCGATGCCACCGCCTTGATTGCTGCTGCGCAGCGTATAGAGAACGGCGCTGAAGAGGTGCAACAGCCTGTGGTTGAAGCTGCTCCGGAAATTGAAGCAACGCCGGAAATTGAAACCGAGTTGTCGGATATTGTTATTGGCGGTGTTACCCTGTCGCCAATATTATTCAAAATTGCGACGGATGAGGCATCCAGCATAATTGACACCCTGCAACGACTTGTTGTTGCACTGTGCCAAACAGAACGGCATGTTGTCAGCTACGATTTTGTGCGCGCTGCGCATACTCTTGCCGGCGTGAGCCGCTCTACCGGCTTCACGGATATCTCGGATCTGGCCAGTGCGCTCGAATCATGGTTACAGGAAATGATGGATTCAACGGCAGAGCTTGATGTTTTGCAGATTAGCCTGCTGGAACAGAGCATCAACGCGCTTGCCGAAATGGTCAGTGCGCTACGCAGCAAAGTGGAACCGAAAGCACGCGAGGACCTGATCAATCGTCTGCAAATAAAAAAAAACCAGCTGAATGTTTACACTGATGACAGTGAACAAGCCGGACTGTCGCTGCATGAGATAAACCAGAAAGACCAGGTCGAGCAAAAGGAAGAACTGCCTGCCGCTGGCAGGAACGCGATTGAAGCGAGTAATGTGTTACCCGTTGCGCAGCACATTAAGCAAGAGCGGGCGAATGATCCCCCCCATGACCAGTCTGACTCGGACCAATCCCTACAACAAAAAGAAGCGCATCAGTCCGCCGAGATAAAGCCCGAAGATGAGGACATGGATCTGGTGGCTTACGTGCAACGCCTGGTGCAGGAACATGCGAGCGAGCCACTGCAGTGGCAATCAGCTGAAGAACCGTCAAAATTCACTGCAGGAAATGACAGACCCGAACCAGCAGTGCAGGCAAACGAAGCGGTGCAAATCGAGTCTGGTGGCAATATCTTCTCCTCGTTTGATCTGGGTGATCTGCAGGCAGGGATTGATAAGCAGCCAGCAGCAGGACAGCCCGATGGGACACTACCCGCGCCGGAAGCATTTTCGATCAATTTTGATGATCTTGCCCTGTCTTCAGCGCCGCAAGCGGACGCGCTCGCGAATGCAGAGCGAGCAATGCAACATACAACATTCCCGGAGCTGGACTTGGCAACTGGCAAACATGAAGCAGAGCTTCTGTCATCGCTACAGTTGTCCGAGCAAGCTTGGGAGGACGCAGCGCCATTGCTGCTGGGAAAGGATGATGCAAATACTGTCGGGCTGCCGAGCCAGCACAAATCGCAGGCGGCATCCCGGCCTGAAGAAGAGCTGGCAGATTCATCACTCGACAATAAGAAACGCAAAATTCAGGATGACCTGGACGAGCAGCTGCTGCCAATTTTCCTGGAAGAAGCAGACGAACTGTATCCGCAACTTACCGGCGAACTGAGCGCATGGCGTGAAAATCCCGATGATACCGGCGCAGGCCTCAAGATTGCACGCAAACTGCAGCGCAGCTTGCATACCCTCAAAGGCAGTGCGCGGATGGCCGGCGCGATGCGTTTGGGCGAGTTGACCCATCGCGTGGAAGATTGTCTGGACGCTGCCGTGGCGGAGGGCAAGCAGGATGCCGCGCTGCTGGATGAGCTGGAGAATTATTTTGACCGCATTGGCAATGCCCTGGAAAAGCTGCGCAGTGGCGACACGGCAGAGGACAGTGCCGAACCTGCCGTCGTGGTTGTGTCGGCCAACAAGAGTGTCATGCCCGGCCAGGCTCTCGCACAATCCGAAGATCCGGGCGAAGGCACGGAAGATCGCAGAGAATCCGCGGTATTGCGCGTGCGCTCCGATATCGTCGATGATCTGGTTAACGAGGCCGGCGAAATCAGCGTGGCCCGTTCACGCATGGAAATTGAATTGAACGCTTTCAAGGGCGGCTTGCTTGATTTGACTGGCAGCGTTCAAGGTCTTCGCAAACTGGTACGCGAGATTGAGATGCATGCCGAGGGCCAGATGCAAGCCCGGGCTGCAGTCGCCGGGGAAAGCGCAGAAAAGTTTGACCCCCTGGAATTCGACCGTTTCACGCGTTTCCAGGAACTCACGCGCTTCATGAGCGAAAGCGTGCATGACGTGCAGACGGTGCAGCAAACCCTGCTTAAAAATCTCGACGAGACCAGCGCTGCGATGTCGGCACAGGCCAAGCTTAATAGCGGCCTGCAGCAGAGTCTGATGTCGATACGGATGTTGCCGTTCTCCAGTATCAGTCAGCGTCTCTACCGTATTGTGCGTCAAACGGGTAAGGAGCTCGACAAAAAGGTCAACCTTGAATTGTACGGTACGGAAATTGAGCTGGACCGGGGTGTGCTGGAAAAAATGACCGCGCCGTTCGAGCACCTGCTGCGCAACGCCATCGTGCATGGCCTGGAAAACCCCGAGCAGCGCGAAGCCAAAGGCAAGCCGCCCATCGGTAACATTGCCATGACATTGCGCCAGGAAGGCAATGAAGTGGTGTTTGAATTTAAAGACGATGGTGCCGGGCTGGATACTGCCAAATTGCGCCAAAAGGGTGTGGAGCAGGGCTTGCTGCAAGCCAACGAAGTGATCAGCGACGAGAAGGCAATGATGCTGATTTTTGAATCAGGCCTTTCAACCGCTTCCGAGCTGACCGAAATTTCGGGTCGCGGCGTGGGTATGGATGTGGTGCTGAGTGAAATTAAGGCACTGGGCGGACGCATAGAGGTATCCTCCGAGGCAGACAAGGGTGCGTGCTTCACCATTTACCTGCCTCTCACGCTGGCGGTCATGAAAGCATTGATGGTGCGAGCAGGCAATGATACCTATGCAATTCCATCGGTCATGGTGGAGCAGGTGCAGCAAATCAAAGCTGACGCTTTGCAGGAACTGTACCGTAAAGGGCAGGCGGACTGGCAGGGTAAATCCTATCCCCTGCATTACCTGCCACGGCTGCTGGGCGATTACCAGCGTACACCGGACAGCAAGACCTATAACGCAATACTGCTTTTGCGCAGCGGTGATCAGCGCATGGCTCTGCATCTGGACGAGTTGTCAGGCAATAGAGAGGTGGTGGTTAAAAACGTGGGCGTACAGCTTGCGCGACTACCCGGTATAGCAGGGGCGACAGTACAGGCCAACGGTAAAGTCGTGCTGATTCTTAACCCCGTTCCGCTTGCACAACAGGCAATACAGGCGCACAGCCTGGGTGATGATGTCCCGGCTGAACCGGTGCGCAGAATACCGCTGGTGATGATAGTAGACGACTCGCTCACGGTACGTAAAATCACCACGCGCTTGCTGACGCGGGTGGGTTATGAAGTGGTCACTGCCAAGGACGGTGTAGATGCGATAGAAAAGCTCGAAGATTTGCTGCCGGATGCGATGCTGCTGGATGTGGAGATGCCGCGCATGGATGGATTTGAACTGACCAAACACTTGCGCCGTGATGCCAGGACAAAAAATTTGCCCATCATCATGATTACCTCACGCACTGCCGAGAAGCATCGTAATTATGCGCTGGAACTGGGTGTGAATGAATATCTGGGTAAACCGTATCAGGATGATGCGCTGCTGGAAAACCTCGCGCGCTTTGCGCCGTTGCTCGATACGGCGACAACACTGTAACCGGGTCCCCACACCCCCGTTTCCAAAAGCGGGTATGATTTTCCACGATGAAACACAGGGTCTAGCGGACGCCATACAAAATGCCACAGTTTGACCTCAGCCATCATTTTCTCATTGCCATGCCAGCCATGACAGACCCGATTTTTGCCAAATCGCTTACCTATGTGTGTGAGCATAATGAGCAGGGTGCGCTTGGCATCGTGGTGAACCGCCCGATCAGTTTGACGCTGGGCGAACTGTTTGCGCAGATCAAGCTGCCGCTGAATCCGGACGAGCTTGAGAATTTGCCGGTGCATTTTGGCGGGCCGGTACAGACTGATCGCGGCTTCGTGTTGCATGAGCCGGCCGGAGAATGGCAATCCACCCTGATTATCAAAGACCGGGTAGGCATGACAACTTCCAAGGATATCCTGGAGGCGGTAGGATTGGGAAAGGGCCCGCGCAATATATTGGTGACCTTGGGTTATGCAGGCTGGGCACAAGGCCAGCTTGAGCACGAGCTGGCACAGAACGCCTGGCTCAGCGTGCCGGCTTCGGAACATATCCTGTTTGATCTGCCAGCCGAAGAGCGGCTGCCTGCTGCCATGGCATTACTGGGCGTGGATTACGCCACCCTGTCGGCAGACTCCGGGCATGCGTAACTGTATTCCGTGACTACGCTGCCAACAAAAGACGAGAAACAGGCAGCTGACGCAAAACTGTTAACCGGCACCCTGCTGGCTTTCGACTTTGGCCTCAAGCGCATCGGTGTTGCGGTAGGCAATACGATCGCGCATACCACCCGGCCGCTCATCACCCTGCATGGCGAACAGAACGAGGCACGTTTTGCCGCGATAGCCGCGCTGATTAAAGAGTGGCAACCCGCTGCGCTGGTGGTGGGTCTGCCGTGCAACGATGACGGCACGCCGCACGAAATGACCCGCCTGTGCCGGCGCTTTGCCAACCGCCTAAAAGGCCGCTTTAATTTGCCCACGATATTGGTGGATGAACGTTATACTTCCGCCTCGGCCAGCGCGCAATTGACCGAGATGGGCGTGCGCGGCATCAAGCAGAAACCGGTGATAGACCAGGTTGCTGCGCAACATATTTTACAAGCCTTTTTTGATGAACCTACGATGGCGTTTTTCGCATGAATAATCCGCAACTAAACAAACAGGGCGAACTGCAACACCTGCTCACCACCGAAGGTCTGCCCTCGCGCATCCTATTCGATATTCTTGATCGTGCCTCTGCCTTCGTGGACGGTGCCGGTCGCGGCGAAATCAGGAAAGTGCCGCTGCTGCACGGCAAATCGGTATTCAATGTTTTCTTCGAAAACAGCACGCGTACCCGCACCACTTTTGAGATTGCAGCCAAACGCCTTTCGGCCGACGTGGTCAATCTGAATATCGGCTCGTCGTCGACCAGCAAGGGCGAAACCCTGCTCGATACCGTGGATAACCTGTGCGCGATGCATGCCGACATGTTTGTGGTGCGCCATGCACAGAGCGGTGCAGCCCATTTGATAGCCAAGCATGTCGCGCCGGAAATTCATGTGATCAACGCCGGAGACGGCCGCCATGCCCACCCGACCCAGGCATTGCTCGACATGTTTACCATCCGCCATTACAAAAAAGAATTCCACAACCTGCGCGTAGCCATCGTCGGCGACATTCTGCACTCGCGCGTGGCGCGTTCGCAGATACACGCGCTGACCACGCTGGGCGTGCCGGAGGTGAGGGTGATCGCGCCCAAGACACTGCTGCCCAGCCATGTTGAGCGCCTGGGCGTGCGCGTGTTTCACGATATGGAGCAGGGCTTGCGCGATGTAGACGTGGTGCTGATGCTGCGCCTGCAGCATGAACGCATGCAGGGCGCTGCACTGCCCTCGGCGCAGGAATATTTCAAGTATTACGGACTGACGCAGGAAAAACTGGCACTGGCCAAACCGGATGCAATCGTGATGCATCCAGGGCCGATGAACCGGGGTATCGAGATCGATTCCAGCGTGGCAGATGGCGGGCAATCGGTCATCCTGCCACAGGTCACTTTTGGCATCGCAGTGCGCATGGCAGTGATGAGTTTATTGGCAGGTGCCAAATAAATATTGGGGACAAGGCAGCAAGCAATGAATATTCAAATTAAAAATGGTCGCCTGATTGATCCGAAAAACCAAATCGATGCGGTGCAGGATATTTATATCGCTGCAGGCAAGGTACTGGCGACAGGAAAAGCGCCGGCTGGATTTGTGGCAGAAAAAATAATCGATGCCAGCGGACTGGCAGTGATACCCGGCCTGATCGATCTGGCTGCTCGCCTGCGCGAGCCGGGATATGAATACAAGGCTACGCTCGAATCCGAGATGACCGCTGCGGTAGCGGGCGGCATCACTTCTCTGGCCTGCCCGCCGGACACCGAGCCGGCGCTGGACGAGCCGGGACTGGTAGAGATGCTGAAGCACCGCGCCCGTGAGCTGAGCCAGGCGAACGTCTATCCGGTCGGTGCGCTGACCTACGGCCTGAAGGGCCTGGAGCTGACTGAAATGGCGGAACTCGCCGATGCCGGATGTGTGGCGTTCAGCCAGGCCGATGCACCGCTGACCGATACCCGCGTCATGATGCGCGCGATGCAATATGCCGCTACCTTCGGCTTCGGCGTCTGGTTGCGTCCGCAGGACAGCTTCCTGGCGCGCAACGGCGTCGCGCATGACGGCGAGGTGGCGACCCGCCTGGGGCTGCCGGCGATACCGGTATGCGCCGAGACGATCGCACTCTCCACCATGCTGCAGCTGGCGCGCGAAACGGGCGTGCGCCTGCATATCTGCCGCATTTCCAGCGCAGCGGCGGTGGCGCTGATACGCGAGGCGAAGCAGGAGGGGCTGGCGCTCACCTGCGACGTCTCGATGAACCACATACACCTGTCCGAGATGGATATTGGCTATTTCGATTCCAACTGCCATCTGGTGCCGCCTTTGCGCAGCCAGCGCGATCGTGATGCCTTGCGCGCAGGCCTGCTGGAAGGCGTGATTGATGCAATATGTTCCAACCACTCACCGGTGGATGATGATGCCAAGCAACTCCCCTTTGGCGAAGCAGAAGCGGGTGCGACCGGTCTCGAACTGCTGCTGCCGCTGGTGCTGAAGTGGACGCAGCAGGACAAGCAAACACTTGCCGATGCAATCGCCAAGGTGACGCTCAATCCTGCGCGTATTTTGAACATTGATGCCGGCCACCTGTCCATTGGTGCGGCAGCAGATGTATGCATCTTCGATCCGGCCTGTGACTGGAAGGTTGAAGCCGCCGCCTTAAAGAGCCAGGGCAAGAACACGCCGTTCCTTGGCATGGCGCTGCAGGGAAAAGTCCGCTATACCCTGGTCAACGGCCAGATCGTTTACCAAGCCATTTAAATAATTTCGCAATCAAGTAGGGTGCGTGGGACGCACCCTAAAAACCGAGGCTGGTATCAGGGTCCGCGCATAGCATTTATATCTTATATAATCAATCACTTAATAAAACAACCATGAACAGCATTTCCACAACAAATAATCCCCTCCTTGATTTTGCGGGGCTGCCGCGCTTTCCCGACATTCAACCGGCGCACGTCACACCGGCCATTGAATTTCTGCTGCAACACAACCGCGAAACAGTTGAACTCCTGCTGGCCGACAGCGCCGCACCGGCATGGGACAATTTCGTGCTGCCGCTGGATGATGCCAATGAAAAAATGGCGCGCGCCTGGGGTCAGGTCAGTCATCTGAATGCGGTGATGAACAGCGCAGAGCTGCGTGAGGTGTACAACGAAAATCTGCCGAAGATCACCCAATACTATGCAGAGCTCGGGCAAAACCTCGCGCTGTTTGCGAAATACAAGGCGCTGCGTTCGGGCAAGGAATTTGATTCGCTGAATGCAGCAAGAAGAAAAATCATTGAGAATGAACTGCGCGATTTCCGTCTCAGCGGTGCAGAGCTGCCCGAAGAAAAGAAGGCAAGATTCCTCGAGATCCAGGAGCAGCTTTCCACACTGTGCTCGCGCTTCAGCGACAACATACTGGATGCCACCAATGCTTTCTCGCTGCTGATTGAGAATGAGGCCGAGCTGAGCGGAATTCCGGCGGATGACCTGCAGGCAGCCGCCGAAGCGGCCCATGCTGCAGGCAAAAAAGGCTGGCTGTTCACCCTCAAGGCGCCCTCCTACATGCCGGTGCTGCAATACGCGGACAACCGCGCCCTGCGCGAAAAGCTGTATGTGGCCTACAGCCAGCGCGCCAGCGAATTTGGCAACGCGGAATGGGACAACACGCCGCTGATTACGCAAATACTCAAGCTGCGTACGGAAGAAGCGCAGCTGCTGGGCTATGCAAATTATGCGGAATTGTCGCTGGCCAGCAAGATGGCGGATACGCCCGAGCAGATTCTGAAATTTTTGCGCGAGCTCGCGCAGCACGCCCGCCCGTTGGCGGAAAAAGATCTGAGCGAACTGCGCGAATTTGCCGGCGCGCAACTGGCGCTGCACGAACTGCAGTCATGGGATATAGGCTATAGCAGCGAGAAACTCCGACAGCAGCGTTATGCGTTTTCGGAACAGGACGTGAAGCAGTATTTCCCGGAAGATGCGGTAATCGCGGGGATGTTCAATGTGGTGCAGAAAATTTACGGCCTCACCCTGCACGCCTCCAGCGCCCCGATGTGGCACGAGGCGGTGCGCTTCTTTGATGTGCGCGATGCAGAGGGAAAACTGATCGGGCAGTTCTACATGGACCTGTATGCGCGCAACAGCAAGCGCGGCGGCGCGTGGATGGACGATGCGATTACCCGGCGCAGGACTACGCCCGGCCTGCATACGCCTGAGGCCATACAGACTCCCGTTGCCTACCTGAACTGCAACTTCGCCCCGCCCGTGGGCGGCAAGCCGGCGCTGTTCACGCACGACGAAGTGCTGACCCTGTTCCATGAATTCGGCCACGGCCTGCATCATCTGCTGACCGAAGTTGAAGAGCTGGGTGTATCCGGCATCAGCGGCGTGGAGTGGGATGCGGTCGAACTGCCGAGCCAGTTCATGGAAAATTTCTGCTGGGAATGGGATGTGCTGTGCAGCATGACGCGCCACGTAGACAGCGGCGAAAAATTGCCGCGCGCGCTGTTTGATAAAATGCTGGCAGCGAAGAATTTCCAGATTGGCATGCAGACTCTGCGCCAGATCGAGTTTTCAATCTTCGATATGCGCTTGCACAGTGATTTCGATGCCTATGGAACGCAGAGCGTGCTGGCGTTGCTGGATGAAGTGCGCCAGGAAGTTGCAGTGCTTGTTCCACCGCGCTACAACCGCTTCCCCAACAGTTTCTCGCATATCTTCTCCGGCGGCTATGCGGCCGGTTATTACAGCTATAAGTGGGCGGAAGTGCTGTCAGCCGATGCTTACAGCCTGTTTGAAGAGCATGGTGTGTTGAACGCGGAAATCGGCGCGCGCTTCCGCAAGGAGGTGCTGGCCGTGGGCGGCAGCCGCGATGCGATGCAGTCCTTCGTCGCATTCCGCGGGCGCGAACCCAGCATCGATGCCTTATTGCGCCACAATGGTTTGAATCAGAAAAAATAATAATACAAACAGCAACTTAAAGCATCCGTAGGTCGGGTAAGCAACCCGACCTACGAGATTCATCCAAATGGTGAGCGTGGCTATCGCATAAATACTCATTGGTTCATTTGGTTGTGGTCTCATTGCAGCGGTCAACTGCGATTTTTCGGGTAATTGTTTAAGAGCAACTGAACAGAAGGGGTGGAAGATGAAAAATATTTACATGGCAATTTGTCTGCTTGCGGCGTTGACAGCTTACGCGCACGCGGAAAGCCTGTATCGCTGGGTGGACAAAGACGGCAAGGTGCATTACGGCGACCGCCCGACAGAGGATGCCATAGGGGCCCAACAGAAGAAATTTTCAGCGCCTGCGGCAACGGGTGACGACGAACTGTCATACAGCATGCGCAAGGCCAAACAGGATTTCCCGGTTACCCTGTATGTGGCGCCCGACTGTGGCGACCTTTGTATTCAGGCACGTTCGTTCCTGAATAAGCGCGGCATTCCTTACTCGGAAAAGAGTCTGGCTACGAAAGAGGATATCGTAGCTTTTAAAACAAAGACGGGCGGCAATACCATCCCTGCGCTCGCCGTTGGCAAAAGCGTGCTGAGCGGGTTTGAAGCGGGCCTGTGGAACGGCGAACTGGATATTGCAGCTTATCCCAAGACCGCACCTTATCGCGCAGCTACGCTTGCATCACCCGCCAAGCCGTCAGTCAATACAGAAGCTACAAGATGAAGCTCGCCACGTGGAACGTCAATTCGCTCAAAGTGCGTCTGGAACAAGTGCAGAACTGGCTGGAAGAAACACAGGCTGACACCCTGTGCCTGCAAGAGACAAAGACCGAGGACATCAATTTCCCCTTGCAAGAGCTGCAGCAGGCTGGTTATCAGGTGGTGTTCAGTGGGCAAAAAACCTATAACGGCGTGGCTATTATCAGCAAGCTTGCGATGTCCGATGTGCAGTACGGCTTGCCAAATTTTGAAGACCCGCAGAAACGCCTGATCGCCGCCACGGTAGATGGCGTGCGCGTGGTGTGCGTGTATATTCCCAACGGTGAAAGCGTGGATTCGGACAAGTACCGCTACAAGCTGGGATGGCTGGCAGCACTGCAGTCCTGGCTCAGGGAGGAAATGCAGCGCCACCCGAAACTGGCCTTGCTGGGCGACTACAACATCGCACCCGAAGACCGCGACGTGCATAATCCCGTTGCATGGGCGGGCAAGGTGCTGTGCAGCGAAGCGGAGCGTGCTGCATTCAAGGATCTGCAGCAGCTCGGCTTGCGCGACGCGTTTCGCTTGTTCGAGCAGCCGGAAAAAACTTACAGCTGGTGGGATTACCGCATGATGGGCTTCCGCCGCAATCACGGACTGCGCATCGATCACATCCTGCTAAGCGCTGCGCTGGAGTGCGCTGCAAGCAGCATCGATAAAGCGCCGCGCAAGCTGGAGCGCCCATCTGACCATGCGCCGGTGTGGGCGGACATCGCCTGATTGCTGTGCCAGGAACGTTTATCCTACAAAACGCAGTTGACCGCTCCATTGAGACAGCAACCGAATGAACCAATGAGTATTTATGCGATGGACACGCTCACCATTTGGATGAATCTCGTAGGTCGAGCTTTAGCCCGACTTGTCGGGTTGAAACCCGACCTACGATGGTTCAACTGCTGTTTTTAGGTTTATAAAAAATCCCCCGTGACTGCCACATCACGGGGGATTTTTTTCACCTTGCGTTCCGAGCCGCAAGAACCGCATCACGCATGCCAGCGTCTACCCGGCAAGAGCGAAAGCTCTTCGGATACCCGTCCGGATTACTGCCGACCTAAACGCAAACCGGCATTAGAAGTGGACGCCGAGCTGGAACGAAGCCCCGATTTCCGTGGCATTGCCGGCGACCGCAAGGTCAGCATGCACCACGCCAAAGGGTGAGAAACCCAGACCTACCGAAGTCACGTTGCGCTCGCTGTTGACCATGTCTACACGATAGCCGGCGCGCAACTGGGCCCAGTCCCAAGCGTTCAGTTCGCCACCCAGTGCAACGTATTGGGTGCTGTTTTCAAAACCGGCCGGGTCGTTACGCGTCATGTCGACATCCAGCGCGACGGTAGACCAACTGTTTGCGTGTGACACGCCGATGCGCGCCTGCGGTTTCAGCGATAGTTGCTCACCAGTTGCCACCGGTGTTGCACCGGGTGTAGGCGCTTTCTTGAAATCCAGGGTTTGCGGGATGACGTTTTTAACCACAAAGCCGGTGCGCCAGCCATTGCTGTAATTTTTCGCGACGCCCAGATCGAAGTTTACAAAGCTGTATTCGGCGAGGTAATCGGCACCTGTGACATTGCTCTGGTTGCTGCTGTTAACTTTGAGTTGTGCATCGAAAAGTTGGGCTTTTACAATTTTGGGGGTGATGCCGAAAGCCACGCCGTGCTCAGCAATGTTGAATTCGCGGGATAAGGAAAACCCGAACTCGCCTAATGCAACACCCTTGAAATTGATACCTGATGTAAGGGAAGTAGTCTGGAAATTCTTAACTGCTGTACATGCGTTTGCGTTAACAGTAGGATCAGTCGCGCATAACTGAGAATTATTGGCCAAAGTGCCGAGTTGTGTTGCATCGTTATATTTAAACAAACCACCCGTTGCGACAGCGGCATTGGCATAGAAAGCTACGCCGAATTTTTTGCTGGGGAGGCCAACCACGGTTGCCACACCGCCATCTACGGCGATCGGCTTGTTGCTGAGCGTTGTTAGTTGGTTGGACACATTGGTGATAGCTGTGGATACTTGCTGAGCTGCTATAGTAGCAGCAGCAGGGGTAGCTGCTGCATTTAGATTAGTGATGGCTGTATTCAACTGGCCGATATAATCATTTTTTTGGAACTGATCAATGCTGTCCAGTAACTTGTCCGGATCGGCAATACGAACGCCGATGGTGGGCAGAATCAGGGCAAAGTCATCTTTGTCTTGAGCAACCGATAACAGCGCCGGGTTAAACAGGGGGGCGGCATCCGCACCGCCGACTGCGACGCCCGCGCCGCCCATCGCCATGGAACGTGAGTCAAAAGAACCGAAAGGAATGGCTAGCGCAACTGAGCTGCTCATCAACAGCGCCGCAGTGGCGGCTAGTTTGTGAGGTTTGAATGACATGTTATTTCCCCTGAGAAGTTTTTTGTATACTGGCTGCTTGTTTGCTACAAAATGACATATGCATAATATCAACGGGGCAAAAGCGACCCGATATGCAAATTCTCTCAGGTTTTATAAATTTAAGCCATTAATTAACGCTCAGGCATGCTTTTCATCCAGGCCCAGCTCCTGAATTTTGCGCGTCAGCGTATTGCGCCCCATGCCCAATAAGGTGGCCGCTTCAATGCGTCGCCCGCCGGTATGCTGCAGCGCTTGGCTAATCAGCGTGCGCTCAAACTGCTGGCTTAAACTATCCAGGATATTCTGGTCTCCGCGCTGCAGGGCCAGCGCCACCTGTTGCTTTAATGCGTTAAGCCAGTCTCCGCCTGAGACAGCGGAAGCGGGTGCTTCACGCCATTCCTGCGGCAGGTCGGCAATTTCAATTTGCTGCGTGGGCGTCATCACCGTCAGCCAGTGACACAGGTTTTCCAGTTGCCGCACGTTGCCGGGTATGTCCTGCGCGGCAAGATAGTTCAGCGCGCTATCGCTGATGGTTTTGGCTTCAGCATTGAGCTCTCTGGCGCTCTTCTGCAAAAAGTATTTGGCCAGCAACGGAATGTCCTCGCGCCGTTCGCGCAGCGGCGGCAGACGCAGGCGGATCACATTGAGGCGGTGAAACAGGTCTTCGCGGAACAGCCCCAGCTTGACGCGATCTTCCAGATTCTGGTGGGTGGCCGCGATGATGCGCACATTGGCCTTGATCGGTTGGTGACCGCCCACCCGGTAATAGTTGCCGTCGGACAGTACGCGCAGCAGGCGGGTTTGCAGTTCCTGCGGCATGTCGCCGATTTCGTCAAGGAACAGGGTGCCGCCTTCCGCCTGCTCAAAACGCCCGCGCCGTGTCGCGGCGGCGCCGGTGAAAGCGCCGCGTTCGTGGCCAAACAGCTCGGATTCAAGCAAATCCTTGGGGATAGCGGCGGTGTTGATCGCAATAAAAGGCTGTTCGGCGCGCGGGCTGTGGCGGTGCAGGGCGTGCGCCACCAGCTCCTTGCCAGTGCCGGACTCGCCGGTGATGAGCACGGTGGCCTGGGAGTGCGCCAGCCTGCCTATCGCGCGAAACACTTCCTGCATCGCCGGCGCCTGCCCCAGGATATCCGGCGCAATGGTGTACTCCTCGGCTGGCAGGTTTTTGCGCTGGCTTTGTTCCAGTGCGCGTCGCACCAGGTCAACTGCGTGATCGGTGTCGAAGGGCTTGGGCAGGTATTCAAACGCCCCGCCCTGAAACGAGGAAACCGCACTTTCCAGATCGGAATAGGCCGTCATGATGATGACTGGCAGGCTGGGAAAGTGTTCGCGCAGGTTATGCAGCAGGTCCAGCCCGGAACGACCCGGCATGCGGATGTCGCTGATGACTATCTGCGGAGAGCTGTGTTTCAACTCTGCCAAAGCCTCTTCAACCGATGAAAAGCTCTTGAAGGGTATCTTTTCACGTTCCAGCGCCTTTTCCAGCACCCAGCGTATGGAGCGGTCATCGTCGATAATCCAGACAGGTTTCATAGTTTGTTTCCTTCATCAATTCAAGGGTGCGTTTCACGCAGCAAGGTTCACACATATGGCAAATGCATAAACAAATTCAGTTCAATCAGGGTGCGCCATGTGGACCATGGTGCGTGGGACGCACCCTACATAAGCTTGCCCATCCATCTTCAATTAAGCCAGCGGCAGCATCACGGTGAAACAGGTGCGCCCCGGTTCACTGTCAAATTCGATGCTGCCGTGGTGCTGGCTGATAAAGTCCTGGGCCAGTGTCAGCCCCAGGCCATGGCCATCGGCGCGGCCCGAAACCAGCGGATAAAAAATCTTGTCGCGCAGATGCGCGGGAATGCCGGGACCATTGTCGATGACCTGTATCATCACCGCTAGCGGGTGACGCTTCTTCATGATGGTGACCTGGCGGGCGATACGGGTACGCAGCAGGATATTGCCCTGCCCCTGCAAGGCCTGAGCAGCATTGCGCACAAGATTCAGAAACACCTGTATCAGTTGCTCCTTGTCACCGATCAGATCAGGCAGGCTGATGTCGTAGTCGCGCTGGATACGCAGACCGCTTGATATTTCTGCCAGCACCACGCTGCGCACCCTTTCGAGCACCTCATGGATATTGAGCGCACTGAAATGGGGCACATGCTGCGGCGTGAGCAATTGTTCCATCAGCGTGCGCAGGCGGTCAGCCTCCTGAATAATCACTTGGGTGTATTCGCGCAGGCCGGGTTTTTCAAGCTCGTGTTCAAGCAGCTGCGCCGCACCGCGGATGCCTCCCAGAGGATTTTTGATTTCATGCGCCAGATTGCGCAGCAATAAGCGATTGGCCTGGGTCTGGTCGAGCATTTGCTCTTCGCGCGCCAGCTTCAACGGCCTGTCGATGGGATGAAACTCAAGCAGCAGTGCATAGGGATAGGCCTGCAAAGGTGTGGCAGAGCAGGACAGATGAAATTTCCCCACATGCGAGTAAGTGCCCAGCGCCAAGTCGTGTTCAATATGGCTGGCATGCTCGGTAAGCGCCAACTGTATGGTGTTGAACAATTGCTCGGTATGCGTGAACGCATGTTGCAGCGGATGACCCAGAAAATTGGTTAGGCTCAGGCCAAACAGATTTTCTGCCGCCGGGTTCAGGTAAGCAATGCGCGACTCTTCATCCAGCAAAATTATCGCTGTATTGAGATGCTCGAGTGTCGGCAGAAGATGGGCTGGCATATCAACATATTAAGCAGAAAACATGCCAGAGAATTGGCGGTAAGGTAATGCTTACTTGAGATTTGAAATCTCGGTCTTTAATGCCTTGATGTTTTGCTCGTGCAATGCAACAGCTTCTTGGGCAGCTTTCACTTTTTCCGCCTGTCTGGCAGTGTTGCGGAAGGGTATACCATCCGGCCCGATTAGGGGCTCTGGATTGTTTTCTATGCTAGTCAGATTTTCGCGGGCAGCGGCGAGCAATTTTTCTTCCGAAGCCAACTCGTCTTCCAGAATCAGGCGCCTTGTTGCATCGCGACTTTTTTGCGTTTGCGAGTCAACTTTGGGGAAGTCTTCAGGTGTGCGCTGAGGTGCTCGCATGCCGGGCATCGTTGGCAGCGGCTTCAGCTCTAATTTCCTGCCCCCCTTGAGTGGCTCGCTGGAATAGGTGACATGGCCTTTGGAATCGACACGTTTGTAGATTTCGGCCTGTGCCAGATTAGCTTGGCACAGGCACAATATTACAAACAGTTGATGTGGCTTCATGGTTGCATCCTTGATTCAATGGTGGAAGTATAGGTTATGGCCAAGGTTATGACAAACAAGGCATAAAGCGCGCCTTGCGCAAATAATATGGGCGAAAAAACGGGGCCATTTGGCCCCGTCCTGTTTTACACTTGCGGCTATCTTATTACAGGCTGTAGTACTGCTCAAACTCAACCGGGTGAGTCGTCATGCGCAGACGTGTAACCTCTTCCATCTTCAGGGTGATGTAAGCATCGATGAAGTCATTGGAGAACACACCGCCGCGGGTCAGGAACTCGCGATCCTTGTCGAGGTGTGCCAGGGCTTCTTCCAGAGAAGAGCAAACGGTTGGAATCTTTGCATCTTCTTCAGGTGGCAGGTCATACAGATTTTTGTCTGCCGGTTCGCCCGGATGAATCTTGTTCTGGATACCATCGATACCGGCCATCATCAACGCGGTGAATGCCAGGTACGGGTTAGCCAGTGGATCCGGGAAACGTGTCTCAATACGGCGTGCCTTGTCGCTAGCCACATGTGGAATGCGGATAGAGGCTGAGCGATTCTTTGCAGAGTAGGCCAGCTTGGTTGGCGCTTCGTAGTGAGGAACCAGACGCTTGTATGAGTTGGTGCCAGGGTTGGTGATCGCGTTCAGTGCCTTGGCGTGCTTGATGATACCGCCGATGTAGAACAAGGCAGTTTCAGACAGGCCGGCGTAGCCATTGCCTGCGAACAGGTTTTTGCCGTCTTTCCAGATAGACTGGTGCACGTGCATACCGGAACCGTTGTCGCCAACGATAGGCTTGGGCATAAAGGTCGCCGTTTTGCCGTACTGGTGCGCAACGTTGTGCACCACATATTTCAGGGCTTGAGTCTGGTCGGCGCGCTTAACCAGCGTAGCGAACTTGGTACCGATTTCGCATTGACCGGCAGTTGCCACTTCGTGGTGATGCACTTCAACTTCAATGCCGATTTCTTCCAGTGCCAGACACATTGCAGCGCGGATGTCGTGCAGTGAGTCAACTGGAGGAACCGGGAAATACCCGCCCTTAACCAGCGGGCGGTGGCCGGTGTTGCCACCATCGTATTCTTCGGAAGAGGACCATGCAGCTTCTTCGGAATTGATCTTGACCGAGCAGCCGGACATATCAACATGCCAGTTAACGGAATCAAAGATAAAGAATTCTGGCTCAGGGCCGAAGAAGGCGGTGTCGCCCAAGCCTGAGGATTTCAGATAAGCCTCACCACGCTTGGCGATCGAACGTGGGTCGCGGTCATAACCCTTGCCGTCGGTAGGCTCGATTACGTCGCAAGTGATAACCAGTGTAGGTTCGTCCATGAATGGGTCAATAAATGCGCTGGCAGGATCCGGCAGCAAAATCATATCTGAAGCTTGAATGCCCTTCCAGCCTGCAATAGACGAACCGTCGAACGCGTGACCGTCAGAAAATTTGTCTTCGCCGAAATATTTGGCCGGAACGGATACGTGCTGTTCTTTACCGCGTGTATCGGTAAAACGCAGGTCAACGAACTTAACCTCGCCGCCCTTGATATATTTACTTGCTTCTGCAGCAGACTTGAACATTATTGCTCTCCTAATAAACGTGGAAAAAACCTAATTTGTAGAAAAATACTTTACCGAAATGGGTAGTTATTATGCTCAGCACGAAACGTGCCAGCCCTTAAAATGCGCTAAACGCACATTCTGCCATAATCACAGTAGGGAATGGTTAATTTTATGCGCCCTGACTTGGTGCCATGGATGGCGATGACCGCACTATTTTGGTGCATCCATGTAGTGCATCTGTATGCTGCGAAAGTATTCGTCATCCCCGGTAATGTCAGTGCATTTGCGCAATAGCGCAGTCACCTTGCTCTTGTCCTGGCAATAGCTCATATCGAGAAACAGTTCCGCATCGACCTTACCGTCCAGATAATGCAGCACGCTACGCGTAATGGGCAAATGAGTGTCACCCAGTCTGCTCGTCAAGTGACCAAGCAGTAATTCGCGCGAAGGCAGGTGGATATTGGGTTTTGCCAGCGCATCGTCCTCGGGATCGATGTGCACCATCACGTCCAGCACATGATGCTTGCGCAGCACGGCCAGCCGCGCGGTTTCGGCAATATAGTGACCTTCAGACACGCTGATCTTGGGGTCGACGATAATATGTGCATCGACCAGCGCGTTATCCGCCATTTTGCGCGTGCGCAGCTCATGCAGGCTGCGCACGCCCGGTGCGGAAAGGAGAGTCTGGCGAATGGCATTAACCTCCTCTTCGTCCAGCCCGGTGTCGATCAGTTCGGACAGCGCATCCAGCGCAAATTTTGCACCCATGTGCGCAATCATTCCCCCTACCACGGCTGCGGCAACCAGATCGAGGAAGGTGTAGCCCATCAGGTTGCCGCCGATACCAACCATCACCACCAGCGAAGAGGCTGCATCAGAACGTGCATGCCAGGCGTTCGCAACCAGCATTTGCGAGCGCACGCGCTTCGCCACCGCCAGCATGTAGCGGAACATGCCCTCCTTGGCCGCCAGCGCGATCAGCGCAATCCAGAGCGTGAGCGGATGCACTGCCTGTACCTGCTCGGGATGCTGCAGGCGCAAGCCGGCAGAAACCAGCAGTGCGATACCAACTGCTGCCAGTGAAATACCCAGTATCAGCGATGCGGCTGTTTCAATGCGCGCATGGCCGTAAGGGTGGTTGGCATCGGCATGACGGTTGCCGTGCCGATTGGCAAACAGCACCAGCACGTCGGCCACCAGGTCGGAGAATGAATGCAGGCCATCGGCCATCAGTGACTGTGATTTGCCGAAGAATCCGGCAACAACCTGCAGCACGGTCAGCAACAGATTGATGAAGATGCTCACCCAGGTACTTTTACGCGCGGCGGCGAAGCGCACCGGATGGGCTGGTTCAAAGGCGGTAGACTTGCTATGGTTATGCGAATGGCTGTGATTATTCATAACACTTGTAAGTGGGTGCAGTGCCGCGCAGAATAGCATTAGTGGGTATTATTATCGAGGAGAAATCATGGGCAGAATTAGCGAAATATTGAGTGTCGCACAAGGCCGCGCCAAGGAATTGAAGTTGCCCTATGAGGGTGCGCTGATGCCGGACGAGGCTTACGAGATAATGAAATCCGCTCCCGGTGCAAAATTGGTCGATGTGCGCTGTCGCGCGGAGCTGGATTTTGTCGGGCGTATCCCGGGCGCAGTTGAAATCGAATGGATGACCTATCCCGGCATGAAAGCAAACCCCAACTTCAGCGCGGCCATCGCGCAACAGGTGGACAAGGAAGCGCTGGTGATGTTTATCTGCCGCAATGGCGCCCGCTCGCACATGGCCGCCCAGGCTGCAGCACAGGCAGGCTTTCCCGATTGTTACAACGTAATAGCAGGATTTGAAGGCGATGCCAATGCCGAAAAGCACCGCAATATGTTAAACGGCTGGCGCGTGCTGGGCCTGCCGTGGGAACAGAGCTAAAGTTATTTGCATAACCCGCAACGTAGGGTGCGCTGTGCGCACCTCGTTAGGTGATCGACCACTCCACCAACCCGCTGTAATAGGTTCCCAGCACGATCAAACCAAACGCGATCCGGTACCAGGCGAAGATCGTAAAATCGTGCGAGCTGATGTAGCGCAGCAGCCAGCGCACACACAGGAATGCGGCAACAAAAGAAGAGACCGCGCCGACTATCCACATGTCCAGATCGGCGCTATTCAGCAGCGCGCGTTCTTTGTAGAGTTCATAAAGGGTTGCACCGATCAGCGTGGGCATCGCAAGAAAGAAGGTGAACTCGGTGGCCGCCTTGCGGCTCAGGCCGAAGAAAAGTCCGCCGATAATCGTCGCGCCCGAACGCGAGGTGCCGGGAATCAGCGCCAGCGCCTGCGCAAAACCAACCTTCAGCGCATCTTTCCAACTCAGGTCGTCCGCCGTTTCCACGCTCACCACATGCTGACGCTTTTCTGCCCACAAAATAAATATGGCGCCGACAATGGAGGTGATCGCCACGGTAATCGGATTGAACAGCGCCGCCTTGATGTGCTTGCCGAACAGCAGGCCTAAAATTGCCAGCGGCAGAAACGCGATGAATACATTGAAAACAAAGCGTCGGGCAGACTTTCTTCGAGAAATATCAAGAGCAATCCACTTGCCTTTTACTTGTCGTTCCACTGGAAAGGTATCATCTTGAGCGAACAAATTTGTTAATATCTCTAAAAGTTTTGCGCGATATTCCCACATCACGGCGGCGATGGCTGCCGACTGAATCACGATCTCGAACAGCTTGCCGCGCTCATCATTAAAGTTGAGCAGACTGCCTGCCACGATTAAATGGCCGGTGCTGGAGATGGGCAGGAATTCGGTGAAGCCTTCGACAACGCCGAGAATTGCGGCTTTGAGCAACAGGATTAAATCCATTGTGTGTGTCCGGAAATAAAGTGGCGGATTATACGCGTTGAGTGTGAAGGTAAAGTTATGGTGTTATGCAGAGCGCTGCAATACGTCGATTGATCTGTATGCGTTCTTCATCGCTAAGCTCCGGCCAGCGCGTCACCTCTTCAAAGGTGCGCAAGCAGCTGCGGCACACGTCGTCGCCCAGTGCGGTGGTGCAATGGCCGACACAGGGACATTCAGCGGTAATCTTTTTTTCGGGCGGGCGGGCGTGCATGAGGCGATTATAGCTGTGGCCGTGTCGCAAGCTCCAGTTTGTTCAGCCACAGCAGCGCATGCTCGCGTGAGTCGCCGCACATCTCCATTGAAGGTTTTAAACCGCCACAGAATGCAGGCCGATCCGGCGTGCCGAATACGGCGCAACGTTCATCCGCCATAAGTTGCTCGCAACGCGCCCCTGCAGGTTTGCCTTGCGGCATGCCGGGCAGGGGCGAGGTGATGGAGGGAGCGATGCAGCAGGCACCGCAGCGGGAACGGCATATCATTGTAATATATTGATTTTATTGAATAATATAAGAGTTCGGGCCGGTTGTCCAGAAGGGTGCACCGTGCGCACCCTACACGAGGGCCCTCCAATTTCGCGAGTGCATCAAAAGCCGTTCGTGCTGAGCCTGTCGAAGCATTGCTTCATCTGCTCATTTTAGAATTAGAGCTAACTCAAGCCTTGTGATAAACCTCGGCACCCTTCTTAACAAACTCGGCTGATTTCGCTTCCATGCCCTTAGTCAGAGCTTCCTGTGCTGACAAGCCTTCCTGTGCTGCAAACTCGCGCACTTCCTGCGAGATCTTCATCGAGCAGAAATGCGGGCCGCACATCGAGCAGAAATGCGCGATCTTGGCCGACTCTTTCGGCAAAGTCTCGTCGTGGAATTCGCGCGCCTTGTCAGGGTCGAGGCCGATGTTGAATTGGTCTTCCCAGCGGAACTCAAAGCGCGCCTTGGACATCGCGTTGTCGCGTATCTGTGCGCCGGGGTGGCCCTTGGCCAAGTCGGCTGCATGAGCGGCGATCTTGTAGGTGATCACGCCTTCCTTGACGTCGGCCTTGTTTGGCAACCCTAGATGCTCCTTCGGTGTGACGTAGCACAGCATCGCGGTGCCGTACCAGCCGATGTTGGCCGCGCCGATGCCGGAAGTTATATGGTCGTAGCCGGGTGCGATGTCGGTGGTCAGCGGTCCTAGCGTATAGAAAGGCGCTTCGTGGCATTGCTCCAGCTGCAGATCCATATTCTCCTTGATCATATGCAGCGGTACATGGCCTGGGCCTTCGATCATCACCTGCACGTCATGTTTCCATGCAATCTGGGTCAGCTCGCCCAGCGTTTTCAGTTCGGCCAGTTGCGCTTCGTCGTTAGCGTCGTAAATTGAGCCGGGGCGCAGACCGTCGCCCAGACTGAAGCTGACGTCGTAGGCCTTCATGATCTCGCAGATGTCCTCGAAGTGTGTATAGAGGAAAGATTCCTGATGATGCGCCAGGCACCACTTCGCCATGATGGAGCCGCCGCGCGACACAATGCCGGTCATGCGGTTTGCAGTCATCGGCACATAGCGCAGCAGCACCCCGGCGTGGATGGTGAAATAATCCACACCTTGTTCGGCTTGTTCGATCAGCGTGTCGCGGAAAATTTCCCAAGTCAGGTCTTCGGCGCGGCCGTTCACTTTTTCCAGCGCCTGATAGATCGGAACGGTGCCAATTGGTACTGGCGAGTTGCGGATGATCCATTCGCGCGTCTCATGAATGTGCTTGCCGGTCGACAGGTCCATCACGTTGTCCGCGCCCCAGCGTATCGCCCAAGTTAGCTTTTCCACTTCTTCGCCGATGCTGGAGGTCACTGCAGAGTTGCCGATGTTGGCGTTGATCTTCACCAGGAAATTGCGCCCGATAATCATAGGCTCGGCTTCAGGGTGGTTGATGTTAGCCGGAATAATCGCGCGGCCGCGCGCGATTTCATCGCGCACAAATTCAGGCGTGATTTCGGCCGGAATAGCCGCGCCAAATGACTGGCCGGGATGCTGGCGGCCCATCAGTTCGGCCAGTTTTTTTCCCATTGGGCCGGAGGCCTTGACCTCTTCCAGATATTCCTTGCGCCGCATATTTTCGCGGATCGCAATGTATTCCATCTCCGGCGTGATGATGCCTTTGCGCGCATAGTGCATCTGCGTGACATTCTTGCCCTTCATCGCGCGGCGCGGCATGCGGTGCAGATTGAAGCGCAGTTCGGCCAGCTCGGGATCGTTCAGGCGCTCAACGCCATATTGCGATGATGGGCCGGTGAGCGCATCGGTATCGTTGCGTTCGAGTATCCACGGTGTGCGGACTCCCTCAAGGCCGGAGCGGATGTCGATATTCACTGCCGGATCGGTGTAGGGGCCGGAGCAGTCATACACATAAATCGCCGGATTTTTTTCTGCGCCCATGCTGGCTGGCGTATCGGACTGGGTAATTTCGCGCATCGGCACGCGGATATCAGGACGGGAGCCGGTAACGTAAATCTTGCGCGAATTTGGCAAGGGCTGCACTGCCGCATTGTCTACATGCGCAGTCTGGCTCAGGAATTTGGGATTGGCATTCATGGTAGTGCTCCATAAGGTGAAATATACTAGGGAGCACAGGCCGAGGCTGGACGCTTCCCTACGACGGCATTACCCGTACAGGTTCAAAGGGTGTTTCTCACTCCGGCCGATGGTTTGGCGAAGACCCCCACGCAAGGGCAATAACTTACTGGAAACACAGGCTGAAAGCAAGTTTCTTTCTAGTGCGAGGGCGATTCATTGAGCACAAACGGTGGGGCCGTTCGACAGGCTCAGGACAGGCTTGCTATACTGCGCGCTTGCACAGTGAATCAAACGACATCAGGACGTCTGTATAAGTTCAAAATTACAAGTGAGACAAGGTGCAACACAATACTGTTTGGTCAAGAAAAAATTCCGTTCACCCTGAGCTTGTCGAAGGGCTTCCGGTGAGTAGCTGGTGGTTCGACAAGCTCACCACGAACGGTTAAACGGACAGTATTTAGGTGCAACAGGTTTCGTAGGGGTGCGCCATGCGCACCCTACGAAAAACCACTTTAATTTAAGCATCAGGTAACGAAGCGGTATCTGCATGGTTTAAATTTTGACAGGTGTCCGTAACTCCAGGGGATTAAAGGAATGAACAACATGGAACAAGCACGCTTCAACATGATAGAACAACAAATTCGCCCTTGGGATGTGCCCGATGCCGAGGTGCTGAGTTTGTTGTCAGCGGTCAAGCGCGAGCGGTTTGTGCCAGCAGGCCGGCAGGCGCTGGCGTTTATGGATATGGAAATTCCGCTCGGGTATGGCGCAACCATGTGGCAGCCCAAGCTTGAAGCGCGTGTCTTGCACGAACTGCAGATACAAAAAAATGAGCGCGTGTTGGAAGTGGGCACTGGCAGTGGCTATTTGACCGCGCTGTTGTCGCGTTTGGCGGCACAGGTAACCAGCGTCGAGTTCGTGCCGGAGCTCAGCGCCCAGGCCGCGCATAATCTCGCAGCGTTCGACTTTGACAATATCCAGTTGGAAGTGGGAGATGCTGCAAAAAGCTGGGGCACATCAAAATATGATGCGATCGTATTGACCGGCTCAGTGCCGGTTGAACCCAAGGCGTATCTGCAACAATTGAATTTGGGCGGACGCCTGTTTGCGATTGTAGGCGATGCGCCGGCGATGCAGGCCAAAGTGTTTACACGCTTGGCGAATGACGTGTTTGAGAGCGTTACATTGTTTGAGACCAATGTTGCACCCTTGCAAAATGCGCCGCAGCCGCAACGTTTTGTATTTTAAAGGCTAGTATTTTGTAAATGCCGGGCGGTTCGCCGGCAGCTTGGCCAGTGTAATTCCGCAGGGGTGCGTCATACGCACCATGGTGTGCACGGCGCACCCCACCTAGGGGTTGCTGATTGAAAAAGTTTTCCGGCTTGTAACAAGTATCTATTCCGAGTAATATTAGCAAATTCTAATATTGAAAGTGGGCTATGAACACTACCAAATCATTACTAACCGCATTAGCCGTATTGGGTGTAAGCCTTCCCGCAGGCGCGGTCGACCTGCTGGAAACCTATCGTGCAGCACAGGGGCAGGATTCGGTGTTTGCCGCAGCGCGTGGCGCGCAACGCGCCGGGCAGGAGAAGCTGACCCAGGGTCGCGCAACACTGCTGCCGAGCCTCAATGCCACAGCAAATACGACTTATAACGATGTCAGCACCACCAACACACTGGCTGGTTCTAAGCAGCTCCAGCGCTACAACAGCAGCGGTTATGGTGTGACGCTTACACAGCCCTTGTTTCGCCAGAATAACTGGCAGTTGTATACCGAATCCGAGCTTCAGGTAGCGCAGACCGAAGCGCAATATAAAAATGCGGAGCAAGACCTGATCATACGCTCGGCGCAGGCCTATTTCGATGTGCTCGCCGCGCAGGATGAGGTGAACCTGACTGCAGCACAGAAGACGGCGATTGCCGAGCAACTGGCACAGGCCAAGCGCAATTTTGAAGTTGGCAGCGCCACCATTACCGACACACTGGAAGCGCAGGCGCGTTACGATCTGGTGGATGCACAGGCCATTGCCGCACAGAGCAACCTGGAAATTAAAGAGCGAGGATACCAGCAGCTCACCAATGCCCTGCCAAAAAATCTGCAAGCGATCGGTCCGGCTTTCAAGCTGGAAATGCCACAGCCCACCGATGCCGAAAAATGGGTAGAGCAGGCACAACAGGGCAATCTGCAATTGGCGGTGGCCAAGGCGGGCGCAGAACTGGCTGACAAAGAGGTCGTGCGCAATCGCGGCGGTCATTATCCGACCCTCGATCTGGTGGCAACATACAACCAGAACAATGCCGGCACTAATGCCGGATTTGTCGGCGCAGGGTACGAGTCAACTGCTGCAACCGTCGGCGTGCAACTCAATGTGCCCTTATTCCAGGGCGGATCCACCCAATCAAAATGGCGTGAAGCCGAAGCCAACCGCGACCGCGCCAATGCTGAGCTGGAAAGTGCGCACCGCAATGTCGACCTGCAAACTAGACAAGCCTACTCGGGTGTGGTGAACGGCATGAGCCAGGTGATGGCGCTGGAACAAGCATTGAAATCCAGCGAAAAACTGCTAGAAGCCAGCAAGCTGGGACATGAAGTGGGTGTGCGCACTAACCTTGATGTGCTCAATGCGCAGCAACAGCTGTTCTCGACTCGCCGTGATCTGTACCAGGCAAAATATAACTACCTGATCAGCCGTTTGAAGCTTAAGGCTGCTGCCGGAAGTCTGGCTGAGGATGAATTGGTGGTGGTGAATCAGGCGCTGCATTGATTAATCTGGCTAGCAGTAAATCAGTTGTAGGGTGCGTCCCACGCACCGTGGTGCGCATGGCGCACCCTATAAGTGGATCAGGCGAAGTGCTCCGCATCCTTGAATAGTTTGCCTTGCGCATCTTTGCCCGAAAGGGTGGGCGCTGTCCGTAATTTCCAGTCTATTGCCAGTGCAGGGTCATCCCAGCGGATTGAGCGTTCGTATTCCGGAAACCAGTAATCAGAGGTTTTGTACAGAAACTCTGCCGTATCGGATAACACGACGAAGCCGTGCGCGAAGCCTTCGGGTATCCACAGGATGCGCTTGTTTTCCGCAGACAATTCCACAGTTACATGTTGGCCGAAGGTAGGCGAGCTCCTTCGAATATCTACTGCCACATCCAGTACTTGACCCTGCACAACACGCACCAGTTTGCCTTGAGGATGTTGTATTTGATAATGCAGGCCACGCAGCACGCTTTTAACCGAGCGTGAATGATTGTCCTGTACAAATTCAACCTCGCGTCCAATCAACTCGGCAAACTGACGCTTGTTATAACTTTCAAAAAAGAACCCTCTATCGTCGCCAAATACTTTGGGCTCGATAACCTTCAAGTCCTTGATGGCGGTAGCGATGGCCTTCATTAAAACACTTGCTCCTTGACTAGTCGCAGCAGATATTGGCCGTAGCCGTTTTTAGCAAGAGGTTGTGCCAGTTTTTCAAGCTGTGTGGCATTAATCCATTTCTGCCGGTAGGCAATTTCTTCCGGGCAGGATACTTTAAGGCCTTGGCGATGCTCGATCGTTTGAATAAAGGTGCTGGCTTCGTTCAGGCTTTCGTGTGTGCCGGTATCCAACCAGGCGTAGCCGCGCCCCATTATTTCCACATTAAGCTTGCCTTGTTCCAGATACATGCGATTCAAATCAGTTATTTCAAGTTCCCCGCGCGGTGATGGTTTGATGCTTTTGGCCATTTCGACAACTTGTTTGTCATAAAAATACAAGCCAGTGACTGCATAACTGGATTTTGGCTGTTTGGGCTTTTCTTCCAGTGACAGTACCTTGCCGTTGGTGTCAAACTCGGCCACGCCATAACGCTCGGGGTCATTCACGTGATAGGCGAACACGCTGGCACCTTCTGTTCGTGCCATAGCATTGCTCAGCAGGTTTGGAAAGTCATGACCGTAGTAGATATTGTCGCCCAGCACCAAGGCAGATGGATTGTTTCCAATAAATGATTCGCCAATGATGAATGCCTGTGCCAGACCATCGGGTGAAGGTTGTACCGCGTATTGCAGACTCAAGCCCCAGGCACTGCCGTCGCCGAGTAACTGCTCAAAGCGCGGGGTGTCCTGTGGGGTGGAGATAATCAAGATGTCGCGTATTCCCGCCAGCATCAGGGTGCTAAGCGGATAATAGATCATTGGCTTGTCGTAAATGGGCAGCATCTGTTTGGAAACAGCCAGTGTTACGGGGTGTAGGCGAGTGCCGGATCCGCCGGCGAGGATGATGCCTTTGCGATTGTTCATGGTTATTTTTCCAATATTTCAGTGAGCATACGGGTGACGCCTGCCTGCCAGTGCGGCAAGTGCAAGCCAAAAGCATTCTGCAGTTTTGTTGTGTCCAGGCGCGAATTAAGCGGGCGTTTGGCGGCTGTAGGGAATGCGCTGGTAGGGACAGGGTGCACGTCTTCGGGCGTGATCCACATGGAGAGGCCGGCACGTTGCGCATAATCGATCACAAAACTGGCATAGCCGTGCCATGAGGTTTCACCAGCGGCAACCAGGTGATACAAGCCGGCTAATTCGGGTTTGAGTTGTGCAGCGCGTATCGCGTGGGCGGTGATGTCAGCCAGCAGATCGGCGCCGGTGGGTGCGCCGATCTGGTCGTCGATGATACTCAGGCTGTCCCGCTCCTGCGCCAGGCGCAGCATGGTTCTGGCGAAGTTGCCGCCGCGCGCGCCGTACACCCAGCTGGTGCGGAAGATCAGGTGTCTGCAACCGGACATATGGATGAACTGCTCCCCTTCAAGCTTGGTTTTGCCATATACATTTAGCGGGCCGGTCTTATCGGTTTCCAGCCAGGGCTTGTCGCCGCTGCCGTCAAATACATAGTCGGTGGAGTAATGAATCAGCCAGGCATTGCAGCGCTTGGCTTCCTGCGCCAGCATCGCGGGTGCCAGCGCGTTGATGGTGCGCGCGAGATCTGCTTCGTTCTCGGCTCTGTCTACCGCGGTGTGTGCGGCTGCATTGACGATAATGTCGGGCGCCACACTGCGCACGGTGTCAGTGAGGCCTTGCAGATTGTTCAAGTCGCCGCATAGCTCCTGGCTTTTGGAATCCAGCGCGATTACTTCGCCCAGCGGTGCCAGGCTGCGCTGCAGTTCCCAGCCTACCTGGCCGTTTTTGCCGAGGAGTAGAATTTTCATGATGCTAGAGACCGCAGTTGAACAGGGCAAGGGGTGCGTTTATTTTTTTGTCCGGCAAGGCGCGACGAGAGCGGAATAGTCATTCTATTCAATGAGGAGCAACGCAGCCGGACGGAAAAGTAAATGCGCCATTTGTCCTGTAGCGACTTCACACAAATGGTGTGCGTGTAAAAAATGCTTATTTTTTTAATTATCATATCCATGCGATCTCAAGGGAGCGGTCAACGGCGGTTTCTAGGATTAAGCACGCCCCGCGTAATTTTTTTCTACCCACTGTTTATAGTTGCCCGTCAGTACATTGCTGACCCAGCCCTGGTTGTCCAGATACCACTGCACGGTTTTGCGGATGCCGGTGTCAAAGGTCTCGGCGGGTTTCCAGCCGAGTTCGCGTTCGAGCTTGCGCGCATCGATGGCATAGCGACGGTCATGGCCGGGCCGGTCGGCCACATAAGTGATCTGTTCGCGGTAGGGTTTGCGGTCCGCGCGTGGCTGCAGCTCATCCAGCAGGGTGCACACGGTTTTCACGATTTCAAGGTTGGCTTTTTCATTCCAGCCGCCGACGTTGTAGACCTCGCCCAACCTGCCTGCTTCCAGCACGCGGCGAATGGCGCTGCAGTGATCTTTGACGTAGAGCCAGTCGCGTATCTGCTGACCATCGCCATACACAGGCAAAGGCTTGCCGGCGAGCGCATTGACGATCATCAGCGGGATGAGTTTTTCCGGAAAATGATAGGGGCCGTAATTGTTGGAACAGTTGGTGGTGAGTACCGGCAAGCCATAGGTATGGTGATAGGAGCGCACCAGGTGATCGCTGGCGGCCTTGCTGGCCGAGTAGGGGCTGTTGGGTTCATAGCGATGCAACTCGGTAAAAGCGGGTTCGTCTTTGGTTAATGAGCCGTACACTTCATCCGTGGACACATGCAGAAAACGGAACACAGATTTTTTGTCAGCAGCCAAAGCGGACCAGTAGGCGCGCGCGGCTTCAAGCAGGCGGAAGGTGCCGACGATGTTGGTCTGGATAAAATCTTCCGGGCTGTGAATAGAGCGATCAACATGCGACTCGGCCGCAAAATTGATGATGGCGCGCGGCTGATGCTCGGCCAGCAGGCGCTGTATCAGCGCGCTGTCGCCGATATCGCCCTGAACAAACTGGTGTAGTTTGTTGCCTTGCAGACTGGAGAGATTTTCCAGGTTGCCCGCATAGGTGAGCTTGTCGAGGTTGATAACTGCTTCGCCAGTTTGCGCTACCCAGTCCAGCACAAAATTTGCACCAATAAAGCCTGCACCGCCGGTTACTAAGATCATGTTTCGCCTTTAATTTTTATTGCTCCCGAGCAAATATTGGGGAGCGCATGAATCAATTGGACATTTTACTTTAAATGGGCGAATCTCGTTAGAGATTCCACCCAAAGGTTGTGGAAACCCCTCTGGGGTATTTCTCTTTTGTAGGGTGCGTCATACGCACCCAGCCTTTTAAAAAATGGTGCTGTAATGAGGTTGGTTTGTAGGGTGCGTCCCACGCACCAAGCTATGAAGATAATGGTGCGTAGGACGCACACCCTACCTGACCTTCGCTTATTCCCCAAATCCTGCGTCATTCAATTCTGTTCCTCCGCTCCCGCACCAATTTGCCGGATAAACACCATCGGCCACATAGCGGTGAAAGGTTGAATATGGCCAATCGGATACTTGATCTACCAGTCCATGTTTCAATGGATTCCAGTGGATATAGTCAATGTGCCTGGCCATATCGGCCTCGTCGCGGATTTGATGTTCCCAGTAGCGCCGTTGCCAGAAGCTCAATTCATTGCGCTTGAGCCGCGATTCATTCGGGGACATTCCGCCTTTAAAACGACGAGCGCAGCACTGACTCACATACCGTTTGATCATGCTCCAGCGCTTTGCAAAATCGGCATCACCTTCAGGCAGCGTCTAGATGCAGTGCAGGTGATCCGGCAACAATACCCAGGCAATGATCTCGAATGGATATGCGATCCGCGTTTTTTGGATGCCTTCCCGCAGGGCATGCCTTACGTCATCATCGAGCAAAAGTTTTTGACGACGGTGGGTCACAAGGGTGAAAAAATATGTGCCGCCCTTGATGTTGGTTCTCCGATATTCGGACATGTTAATCCCCAGGTTTGGTGCGTGTGACGCACCCTACGGAGCACGCATTACCCTTGTAGGGTGCGTCCCACGCACCATTGCACAATGTAAGCGTGGGCTCTTAGCTGCGGACAAGCGCCTGGCTAATTATTTTAAGCGCTTTGTCTGTAGCGCCGCGATTGGCATTGACGAAAGCCAATCCGGCGTTGCCCATCTGCGCCAATTTATCCGGGTGGCGCAGCAGGTGCTGCAAGGTGTGGGCCAGTTCGAGTTCATCTTGCACCCGCACAGCCGCGTTGTGTTCAACCGCGAGGATGCTGGCCTGGGTGAAATTGTAGGTGTGCGGGCCGATCAGCACCGGCTTGCCTACTGCACAGGCTTCAATCAGATTCTGGCCGCCAAAGGGCAACAGGCTGCCGCCGATAAACGCGATATCGCAGGCGGCATAATAGGCAAACATTTCGCCCATGCTGTCGCCGAGCACCACTTGCGTATCTGCGGCAATCGGGCGGTTTTCACTGCGGCGCTGGAAACGAATATTGTGCTGCGCCAGCAGCGTGGCAACCTCATCAAAGCGCTGCGGGTGGCGCGGAACAATCACGGTGAGCAGTGCGGGTGCGTCAATTTGTTTGAGTGCTGCCAGCAACAGCGTTTCTTCGCCAACCCGTGTGCTGGCAGCAAGAAACACAGGCCTTTTTACACCAAACATAACGCGCAATTGTTTGCCTTTTTCCAGCATATCGAGTGGCGGTTCAATATCGTATTTCAGGTTGCCCATCACCGAGATATTGTGTGCGCCCAATGTACTCAAGCGTGCGGCGTCTTCTTCGCTTTGTGCAGAGACAGCGCTTAATTGGCTCAAACCAGAGTGGGTCAGGCTGGGGAAGCGCGCGTAGCCAGCGGCGGATTTTTCCGAAAGCCGAGCATTGAGCAGCAGCAAGGGTACTTGCGCGGTATGGCAACCCTGTATCAGGTTAAACCAGATTTCTGTTTCCAGTAGCACGCCGACCCGAGGTTTAAAGTGGCGCAGAAAACGCTGCACCGCAAACGGGTAATCGTAAGGTAAATAGACGCGCAACACCCTGTCGCCATACAGCTGCTCGCTTGCGTCACGTCCGGTGGGCGTAGTGTGGGTGAGCAGCAGCTGATGGTCGGGATAGGCGGCCTGCAAGCGCTGCACTAGACTGGCTGCCGCACGTGTTTCGCCAACCGAAACGGTGTGCAGCCATATGATTGATCTGTTTGTTTTTATTGAATAAAAACCGAAACGCTCAGCGATGTGCTGCAGGTACTCGGGCTGTTTGCGTGCACGCCACAGCAGGTGGAAAAAAATATAAGGCAGCAGCAGCCACAACAGGGCGGTGTAAATTCGGCGCGGATTAATCATGTTTGTTTGTGTTGGAAAGGGGCTGAACGAGTCCTTCGACAGGCTCAGGATGAGCGGCTATTTTTTGATTCCGTTCGTGCTGAGCCTGTCGAAGCATGAATGGTGCACACTCAGTCTCCGCTTCATTAAATAATCTGCCGAGTTGCTGCAGCACATCTTCAGTCTGGATGAGTGACATAGCATCGGGGTGGTGCACACGGGTATTCCACGGCACTTGATCTGGATCCTTGCCGAGGAACTTGCGCACGGCTTGTGGATAGCGATTGACCACATATTCCTGCGCGGCATAAGGCCCGCTCAGGACGGGTGACGCAACCGCATACAGGCCCACCACCGGGGTATTCATGGCTCGTGCCAGATGCACCGGGCCCGTGTCCGGCGCCACCAGCACATCCGCCTGGGCGAGCACGGCAGCGAGCTGTTTGGGCGTGCTCTGCCCGCACAGATTCAGTGTGTGACCGGGCGCAATGGCGGCCAGTCGCGCGCAAAAATCGCGCTCGGCAGGTGCGTTGCCTCCCGTCAACACAATGCCCGCATGCCAATTGCCGACAGTCGCCCGTATGAGTTCTGCATAGCGTTCGAATAGCCAATTGCGCTCCGCCTTGCTGGCGAAAGGATGGATGGCGATAAGCGGGCGCGGCAAGCCTTTGAGTCTTTCCTGTGCCCAGGCCTGCTCCGCCTCTGCAACAGGCAGATTCCATTCAGCGCTGGAAGTGTCGGCACCCATTTGCGCCGCAAAGGCCAGAAAGCTGTCAGCCAGATGTGTGTTAGCAAACGGTATGCGCCGATTGCAGAACAGCCACTGTCCCTCGCGCGCACGGGTGCGGTCAAAACCTATTTTTACCGGCGCATGCAGTGCCGGATACAGCAGGTTGATGCGCAAATTTGCCTGCATTGCCAGCACCACATCAAAATTACGCTTGCTGTATGCGCGATAGAAGGCGCGGTAATCTGCCAGTGATCTGGGTTTATCGTAAACCTCAAACTGCACCCCCTCCAGACCCTGTAATAATGCATAGGCGAGCGGACTGGTAATCCAGGTGATGGTGGCAGTGGGAAAGCTGCGCCGCAAACTGCGCACTGCCGGCACCAACAAAAGCACATCCCCGAGTGCTGAAAAGCGCACGATGGCTATGCTCAAGCTGGAAGTTGGGGTGGCAAGCATCAAGGGATAAAGAAATCAGACTTGTAGATAAAGACGGGCATTGTAGCGAATGGCAGCCTCATTCGACAGTGAGTTGATCGTATTGAACGTTCCGGAATCGCGCTGAGCGGTTCGGGCAAACATTGACAAGACCTTGATGGCTCTGGTGTAATGCGCGCCGTTCACCGATTGAACGCATTGATAAATGCTAGACGAAACCACACATTACGGTCTGCTCAAGACTCTGGAAGAGAATCCCGGCCTTTCGCAAAGAGATTTGGCGAAACGGCTGGGCATCAGCCTTGGCAAGGTCAATTTTTGCCTGAAAGCGCTAGTCGATAAAGGCAGCCTGAAGATAGACAACTTCCGCAATAGCGAAAACAAGCTGGCTTACGCTTACCTGCTCACCCCGCGCGGTGTGGAGGAAAAGGCGCGCATCACCGTGCGCTTCCTCAAGCACAAGATAGAGGAATATGAGCAGTTGAAGAATGAAATAGCCGAGTTGAAGCGCGAAGCTGAACAGAGTGGTTTACTGGAGAATGTCCATGAGTAGAAGCCAGATCAATGCAGTCATCCTTGCCGGCGGTAGCGGCAGCCGCCTGTGGCCCATGTCGCGGCAAAATCTGCCCAAGCAGTTCCTTGCCCTGGACGGGAATGTATCGCTGCTGCAAGCCACCATCAACCGCCTATTGCCCACGATAGAAGCCAAGAATGTGCTGATCGTCACGCAGGAAGCGCACGCCAAGGGCGAGGCTTACCACGCCCTGCTGCCCTACCAGTCCCTGTTTGAGCCAGTAGGACGCAATACGGCGCCAGCCATTGCGCTGGCCGCAGCCTATCTCACTGCGAATGGAGCCGACCCTGTGATGGTCGTGCTGCCCGCCGACCACATCATCAAAGACGAAGTGGGTTTCCGGGAGCATCTGGACACGGCCATCCAGGCGGCAGAAAGCGGCAAGCTCGTCACCTTCGGCATACAGCCAACCCGCCCCGATACCGGATTCGGCTATATCAAGGCGCACCAGGCCGATGATGCGCAAGTCTATGCAGTTGACCGTTTCACCGAGAAGCCCGATCTTGCCACCGCCGAGCGTTTCCTCACAGAAGGCAATTACTACTGGAACTCCGGCATGTTCGTGTGGAAAGCATCGGTGATTCTCGCCGAAATGCAGCACCACTTGCCAGCGGTTTACCAGATCGTGCAAAGCATCCTTGCCGAAAGCCGTGCCGGGAGCAGTTTCCAGCAGGCGGTTGAAAAACACTTCGCCGCCATGCCTTCCATTTCCATCGACTACGGCGTGCTTGAAAAATCCGACCGCGTCTCGCTCATCCCTTGCGATATCGGCTGGAACGATGTCGGCAGCTGGCAGGCGGTGCATGAAATTTCCGCCAAGGACGAAAATGGCAATGCATTGCAGGGTAACGTCATCGCGGTGGGCAGTAAAAATAACTTAATACGCGCCGAAAAACGGCTGGTGGCTGCGATCGGGGTGGAAGACCTGTGCATCATAGAAACCGCCGATGCTGTGTTGATCGCCAAAAGCGACCAGACCCAGCGCGTGCGCGAGGTGGTGGATGCGTTGCAGCAGAAGGGCGCAACCGAGCACATCTACCACATGAAAGTGAACCGCCCCTGGGGTAATTATGCGGTGCTGGAAGAAGATCCCGATGGTTTCAAGATCAAGCGCATCGAAGTCGCGCCCGGTGCAAGGTTAAGCCTGCAAAGCCATAAACAGCGCTCCGAACATTGGGTGGTGGTGTCCGGCACGGCAACCGTCACCAATGGTGACGAAGTCATCACCGTACATAAGAATCAAAGCACTTACATCCCCATCGGCACAAAACACCGCCTTGAAAATCGCGGCAGTCAGCCGTTGCATATCGTGGAGATACAGGTTGGTGAATACCTGGGCGAAGACGACATACAGCGCTATGAAGATAACTACGGCAGATAGCCGAAAAAAGGAAGAGTTGAAATGAGCAAAACTAAAAAAGTGGCATTGATTACCGGGGTGACGGGCCAGGACGGAGCCTATCTATCCGAATTTCTGCTCAACAAAGGCTATGAAGTACACGGGCTCAAGCGCCGCAGTTCTTTGTTTAATACGGCACGTATTGATCACCTGTTTCATGACGCGCATGAAACAGGCAGGCCATTCTTCCTGCACCATGGCGATATGACCGACTCTTCAAGCCTGACGCACATCATCCAGAAAGTGCAGCCTGACGAAATTTATAACCTGGCGGCGCAAAGCCATGTGGCCGTTTCGTTCGAGGAGCCGGAATATACCGCCAACTCCGATGCACTGGGCTCTTTACGTATTCTGGAAGCCATCCGCATTCTCGGTCTGCAGAAGAAAACACGTTTCTATCAAGCCTCAACCTCAGAGCTGTATGGTTTGGTGCAAGAGACACCGCAAAAAGAAACTACACCATTCTATCCCCGCAGCCCTTATGCCGTAGCTAAGCTCTATGCCTACTGGATCACCGTGAATTACCGCGAGGCCTATGACATCTACGCGTGTAACGGCATACTGTTCAACCACGAATCACCGATACGCGGCGAAACATTTGTAACGCGCAAAATCACGCGTGCGTTGGCGCGCATCAAGCTGGGTCTGCAGGAGTGTCTCTATCTCGGTAATATGAATTCTTTGCGCGACTGGGGGCATGCCAAAGACTACGTCGAAATGCAATGGCTGATGCTGCAGCAAGACAAACCGGAAGACTTTGTCATCGCCACCGGCGTGCAATACAGCGTGCGCGATTTCGTCAATGCCGCAGCAAAAGAACTCGGCATGGTCATCGAATGGCGCGGTGAAGGCGTAGATGAGAAAGGCTACTTGATCAACCGTCATTCCCGCGAAGGCGGGAATCCAGCCAAAGGAGAGGCACCGATTGTTGCCGTAGATCCACGCTACTTCCGCCCTACCGAAGTGGAAACATTGCTGGGCGATGCCAGCAAGGCCAAAAATAAACTCGGCTGGACACCCAAGATCAGTTTCGATGAACTGGTGGCAGAAATGGTGCGCGAAGACCTTAAGGGAGCGGAGCGTGATGAGTTGGTGAAGAAGCACGGCTATGTTGTGTCCAAGAATCACGAATAACTTTATGTTTAAATAAAATATCGTAAGGTGCGTCACATGCACCATTATCAAGATGCTGATAATTTATATGGTGGAGCGAAGCGAGAGCCTGGCTCGGCTTGTTTTCAGTAATATCATGATTAAATTTAATAATTAAATGATCCCCGCTCTGGCCTAACCCTTGCCGAACTGAAAACAAGCTTTTAGATAACAAAATAGATTAAAAGAAGTTTAATGAATAAAAACGTAAAAATTTATGTAGCCGGACATCGCGGTTTGGCAGGTAGTGCGATCGTACGCGAGTTGCAGAAGCAAGGCTATACCAGCATCCTCACGCGCACCCATGCCGAGCTGGATTTGGAAGACTATGCTGCCACACAACATTTTTTTGAGCAACAGCAGCCCGATCTCGTGTTTTTGGCTGCTGCTAAAGTTGGCGGCATCCATGCTAACAACATTTACCCGGTAGACTTTCTTGTGAGCAATTTGCTCATTGAGGCAAATATCTGCCGCGCTGCGCATGCAGCCAATGTAAGCAGGTTAATTTTCCTCGGAAGCTCATGTATCTATCCGCGCGATTGCCCCCAACCTATCAAAGAAGAATACCTGCTCACCGGCCCGCTTGAAGCGACCAACCGGCCTTATGCGCTGGCCAAGATTGCGGGTATCGAGATGTGCTGGTCATACAACCGCCAATATGGCACCAAATGGTTGGCTGCCATGCCGACCAATTTGTATGGCCCAGGCGATAATTACGATTTGAATAATTCGCACGTCCTCCCTGCACTGATCCGTAAGATGCATGAGGCAAAAGTATCGGGTACGCATGAGGTTGTGCTGTGGGGAAGCGGCAAACCAAAGCGTGAATTTCTGTATGTGGACGATCTGGCCAATGCCTTGGTATACCTCGCAACATTGGATGACGATCGCTACAATACACTCGTAGAGCCATCGCGCTGTCCACTGATCAATGTGGGCACGGGAGAGGACTTGACCATTCGTAAACTGGCAGAAACAGTTGCTGAGGTCGTGGGCTACGCAGGCAAGTTCGTGCAAGATACCTCCAAGCCGGATGGCACCATGCGCAAGGTGATGGATGTATCTAGGATTCGAGGATTGGGTTGGGTGCCTAAAGTTAAAATGACAGATGGTATTGCAACGACTTATGTTGACTTTACAAGTACTATTTTAAAACAATGAAAATTACATTACTCGATATATTAAACGCGGGTTTAATCGCTTAACCATGCATTCGATCTTATCCCTTATCGGCAGAGAAAAAGAGCTATTTGTTCAGGACATGAGCAATCATGAAAGTGAACTTAAGCGAATCGTAGCTTCGTCAACCTTCCTTGTTATTGGTGGTGCAGGCTCCATTGGTCAAGCGGTAACCAAAGAAATCTTCAAAAGAAAACCAAGAAAACTCCATGTGGTTGATATAAGTGAAAACAACATGGTTGAGTTGGTGAGGGATATCAGAAGCTCGCATGGCTACATCGAAGGTGATTTTCAAACCTTTGCGCTCGATATTGGTTCAGTTGAATACGATGCTTTTATCAAGGCTGATGGTGAATATGACTATGTGTTAAACCTTTCCGCATTGAAGCATGTGAGGAGTGAGAAAGATCCATTCACACTGATGCGGATGATTGATGTGAACATCCTGAATACTGAAAAGACACTTCTTCAGTCAATCGCTAATAAATCGAAAAAATATTTTTGTGTCTCGACAGATAAAGCGGCTAATCCGGCTAACATGATGGGGGCATCAAAACGCATCATGGAAATGTTTTTGATGAGGCGTAGCCTGGACATTAATATCTCCACGGCTCGTTTTGCCAATGTTGCGTTTTCGGATGGCTCACTTTTGCACGGCTTTAATCAACGGATTCAAAAGCGCCAGCCCATCGTTGCCCCACAGGATATCAAGCGTTACTTTGTTACACCAAAAGAATCGGGCGAGTTATGTCTTATGTCCTGCATTTTTGGAGAAAACCGGGATATTTTCTTCCCCCAGCTTAGCGAAGCGTTGCACCTGATTTCATTTGCTGACATCGCTGTAAAATATCTTAAACAAATAGGTTATGAACCTTATTTGTGCGCATCAGAGGATGAGGCGAGGAAGTTTGCCGAAACACTCCCATTGCAAGGAAAGTGGCCATGTCTGTTTACAGATAGTGACACAACTGGGGAAAAAGATTTCGAAGAGTTTTACACCGCAAAAGAAACGCTTGATATGGTGCGATTTAATAATCTGGGGGTGATAAAAAACGAACCAGATTTTGATAATGCGGCGCTTGATGAGTTTGCTAGGTTTATTGATGAACGAAAGAAATCGGCAAGTTGGTCTAAAGAGGAAATCGTTGCCTTGTTTCACAAGATGATTCCGGATTTTGGGCACAAAGAAACCGGCAAATATCTAGATGGAAAAATGTAGAGATGGATATGACGCATCAAGCTATTATTGATTTCATTCGCGGCCTTTATCAGACGGCTGAATTTATCCCATTGCATGAACCAAAATTTGTTGGTAATGAAAAAGCATATGTGATCGATTGCATCGATTCAACTTTTGTATCTAGCGTAGGTAAGTACGTTGATCGATTCGAGCAAATGATGGCGGAATATACAGGCGCGAAATATGCCATTGCCACCGTCAATGGCACGGCCGCATTGCATATTGCGCTGAAACTTGTTGGAGTCAATCAAGGTGATGAAGTGATCACGCAACCATTGTCTTTTATTGCCACCTGTAACGCCATCTCATATTGCGGGGCCACGCCGATTTTTGTCGATGTAGACCGTGATACGCTCGGGATGAGTCCGGTTAGCCTGCATTCATTTCTTGCTGCCAATACAACTCAAACAGCTGAGGGCTGCATCAACAATACAACCGGGCGAAAAATTTCTGCTGTTGTGCCCATGCACACGTTTGGACTGCCTTGCCGAATTGATGAAATAGCAAAGATATGTGAACAATTTGGCATCCCGCTTATTGAAGACGCTGCTGAAAGCCTCGGTAGTTACTATCAGGGTCGGCATACAGGTACATTTGGCAAGCTCGCCGCTTTCAGCTTCAATGGCAATAAGACCATCACCACTGGTGGCGGCGGGATGATTATTACCGATGATGAGGTTTTGGCGAAGCGCGCAAAACATATCACCACAACCGCAAAGCAACCTCATCCCTTCGAGTTTGTTCACGACGAGATAGGCTACAACTACCGCTTGCCAAATATCAACGCTGCCTTGGGTTGCGCGCAGATGGAGAGCTTGCCGCAACTTTTGGAAAGCAAACGGTTAATCGCATCTGCTTATGCAGAGTTTTTTTCCGCTTCAAATGTCACTTTCGTTGAAGAGCCTACTCAGGCGAACTCGAACTATTGGCTCAATGCTCTTATTCTGAAAGACAAGCAAGCTCGAGATCTTTTTTTGAAAGAGCTAAATGCCGCAGGTGTAATGTCGCGGCCAGTTTGGCGCTTGATGAACGAGCTGCCGATGTTTCAATATTGCCAGTCGGCTGACTTGTCCAATGCCAAGTGGCTGGAAGAGCGAGCCGTCAATATTCCGAGTAGTGCGAGATTTCAATGAAACCGAAATTGATACTCATAGGTGGCGGTGGTCATTGTGCAGCTTGCATCGATGTAATCGAGCAAGAAAACAAATTTGAAATTGCCGGTATAGTGGACAAGGATACTATTGGTGGTATGTTGCTTGGTTATCCAATTCTTGGAGGCGATGATGACCTCGATGCACTTCGCTCAAGCTACGATTACGCGCTAGTAACTGTTGGTCAAATCAAAAGTCCGTCGACACGCGTTCGACTTTTCGCATACACCAAGTCGCTCGGATTTATTCTTTCTACGGTTATTTCACCCAGAGCCTATGTGTCCAAGCACGCATTGATAGCAGAAGGGACAATCATTATGCATGATGCATTGGTTAACGCCCGTGCCGCCATTGGACGTAACTGTATTATTAACACTAAATCCCTTGTCGAACATGATGCCGTAGTTGGAGATAATTGTCATATATCGACTGGGGCCATCATTAACGGCGGTGCGAAGGTCGGGCAAGGGACTTTTGTTGGCAGTAATGCAGTGACAAAAGAAACCGCCGAGACTAAAGAATATGATTTCATCAAGGCCGGATCACTATTCATGGGCTATACGAATGACTAAAACTTATATTATTGCCGAAGCGGGTGTCAACCATAACGGTGATATCGAGTTGGCTAAACAGTTGATCGATGCTGCCGTAGAGGCAGGTGCTGACCTCGTCAAATTTCAGACGTTCAATGCCAACCGTCTGGTCACGCGCACCGCTAAAAAGGCCGACTACCAAAACAAGTCCACGGATAGCAAAGAATCACAACACGAAATGCTTCGCAAGTTGGAAGTGACTGCGGATATGCACAAAATATTAATCGAACACTGTGCAACACGCAACATCGGATTTTTCTCCACAGGTTTTGATGTAGAGAGCATTGATCTTCTGGTGAGCCTTGGCCAAGATCATTTCAAGATTCCTTCCGGCGAGATCACTAACCTTCCATATTTGCGCCATATCGGTCGCCTTGGCAAGGCTGTCATCCTATCCACGGGCATGGCAACGATGGGTGAGATCGAGGCTGCGATAGAGGCGCTAGAACAAGTCGGCACACTGCGTGAAAACATAACGGTACTGCACTGCACCACGGAATATCCAACGCCTATGGCCGAGGTGAATCTGCGGGCCATGCAGAGCATTCATGCAGCATTTGGCGTGACGATAGGCTATTCAGACCACACGTCCGGCATCGAGGTGGCTATTGCTGCGGTTGCCTTGGGCGCAAAGGTTATCGAGAAGCACTTTACGCTTGATCGCAACTTGCCAGGCCCAGACCACAAGGCCAGCCTGGAACCTCAAGAGCTTAAGGCCATGGTTGCTGCTATACGCAACATTGAAATTGCGCTGGGCGATGGCATCAAACGCCTTACCCCGAGTGAAGCCAGGAACAAACCGATAGCTCGTAAATCATTGGTAGCCAGCCAAACAATAAAAGCGGGTGAGGTTTTTAGTGAGCAGAACATCACCACCAAACGGCCGGGTACGGGCATCTCACCAATGCGCTGGGATGAAATCATCGGGCGTACTGCACTTCGCGATTTTGCGGCAGATGAGTTGATCGAACAATGAACCGTAAGATTTGTGTTATTACCGGTACCCGTGCCGAATATGGCCTACTGCGCTGGGTCATGCAAGGCATCAAGGACGACCATGAGCTGACGCTTCAGATCATTGCGACCGGAATGCACTTGTCGCCTGAATTCGGTCTCACCTATCGCGAGATTGAGCAAGATGGATTTCAAATCGACCGCAAAGTCGAAATGCTGACCAGTTCAGATACTTCAGTGGGTATTGCCAAATCCATGGGCTTGGGTTTGATTGGAATGGCCGATGCGTTGAATGAATTGAAGCCGGATCTGATCATCGTGCTGGGCGACCGTTTTGAAATTTTTGCAGCGGTTGCTGCGGCCTTGGTTGCCCGCATACCAGTTGCCCACTTGCATGGCGGAGAGACAACGGAGGGCGCATTTGATGAGGCGCTTCGACATTCCATTACCAAAATGTCACAACTGCATTTTGTGGCAGCAGAAGAATATCGTCAGCGAGTAATCCAGTTGGGTGAGCAGCCTGAACGCGTGTTTCTTGTTGGTGGGCTGGGTATCGACAATATAAAGCGTCTGAAACTTCTAAGCCGTGCAGAATTGGAGGAATCACTTGGCTTTAAGCTGGGAGAGAAAAACCAGCTCATTACCTTTCATCCTGTCACGCTTGAAACCGCAACTGCGGCAGACCAGATGGCAGAACTGTTGGCGGCTTTGGCTGAGTTGAAGGAAACGCAGCTTATCTTTACCCTGCCTAACGCGGATACTGATGGACGTAACATGACCAAAATGGTGGAGCAATTCGTCGCACAGCACTCTAATGCTCGCGCTTATATTTCCCTGGGTCAATTGCGCTATTTGTCGTGCATTGCTCATGTCGATGGCGTGGTGGGGAACTCTTCCAGTGGCTTGCTTGAAGCACCCAGCTTCAGAAAGGGAACGATCAACATCGGCGATCGCCAGCGGGGTCGTTTGCAAGCAGCGAGTGTGATCAATTGTGAACCGACGCATAAAAGTATTGCAGCCGCAGTGGAAACACTTTACTCCGCCGATTTTCAGGCAGGTTTGAGCCAAGTGCGCAATCCTTACGGTGAGGGCGGTGCAAGCGAAAAGATAGTAGAAACAATAAGGCACTATTCGATAGATGGTATAGCCAAGAAGGCTTTTTATGATTTACCTATTATTAACATGGAGAGACATAAGTGAGTGCCGCTGAAGAAGTCTGGTGTCGCGCCATCCTCCCCGTACATGCCAGTATAGAGCAAGCAATACGCAACCTTGATCAGGTCGCTATCAAGATTGTTTTGGTAGTAAACGAAAGTGGCGAGCTAGAGGGCACGATTTCTGACGGTGATATACGGCGTGGGTTACTCAAGGGATTGGATCTTAATAGTCCAATAACAAACGTCATTCATCGCAATGCGCTGGTGGTGCCGCCAGAGATGGGTCGCGAGATGGTGATGCAGCTCATGGTCGCAAATAAAATCCAGCAAATTCCAGTTGTTAACGAGCATCGGCATGTGGTGGGTGTGCACCTCTGGGATGAAATTACTACGCCGCCATCGCGTTCTAATTTGATGGTCATCATGGCTGGCGGTATGGGTACACGGCTTCGTCCCCACACTGAAAACTGCCCTAAACCTTTGCTATCTGTCGCAGGCAAGCCGATGCTGGAGCATATTATTGAACGTGCCAAGCTGGAAGGCTTCAGCCACTTTGCGCTGGCCATTCATTATTTGGGTCACATGATTGAGGATCACTTTGGCAATGGCGAGCGACTGGGTGTGAAAATCGATTACTTGCGTGAGCAGTCTCCCCTAGGTACCGCCGGTGCACTGGGATTGCTCAACCCACGACCCGAAGCGCCGTTTGTGGTCACCAACGGCGATGTTATTACAGATATTCGCTATGGCGAGCTGCTTGATTTCCATGTCAGGCATAACGCCACGGCCACCATGGCAGTGCGCGTGCATGAATGGCAGCACCCATTTGGCGTGGTTCAGACCGAGGGTGTCGACATAGTCGGCTTTGAGGAAAAACCCGTAGCACGCACCCATATTAATGCGGGTGTCTATGCACTTGACCCGGAAGCGCTGAGTGTTTTATGTGCAGAGGAGCGCTGTGATATGCCCACACTGTTTGAGCGTCTGCAGGCAAAATCCAAGCGCACTGTGGCCTATCCGATGCATGAGCCCTGGCTGGATGTGGGCAGGCCGGATGATTTGACTCGGGCAAATGCTGAATCAACCAAGAAAATTAAAAAGTGAGCTGGCGTAATGGAAATTAAATTTTCATGGAAGGTGCTGTGCTGAATAACCGTGTTCTTATCGTCGGCCTCGGCAGTATCGGCAAGCGCCATCTGCGTTTGGCCAGGGAGCTTCTGCCGAATGCGGATATTCGCGTATTGCGCCACCAAGAGTGTGATTCGATACCCGAGCATGCGAACGGTTGCTTTTCGAAGCTTGAAGAAGCGATTGAGTTTGCGCCACAGCTTGCAGTCATCGCCAGCCCCGCCTCATTCCATGTGGATGTAGCGCAGTCATTGGCACGGGTTGGTGCGCATCTTCTTGTCGAGAAGCCGCTGTCAGCTTCACTTGAAGGTGTTTCGCAACTAATTGATATATGCGGCAAACAAAACACAGTCTTGATGACGGGTTACAACCTTCGTTTTTTGCCATCGCTACAGCGATTCCGGGACATGATAAACCAACGTGTGCTGGGTAAAGTGTTATCGGTGCGCTGCGAGATTGGACAATATTTACCCTCTTGGCGACCAGATACCGATTATCGACAAGGCGTCTCGGCGCGCCGTGAACTCGGTGGAGGTGCTCTGCTGGAACTAAGTCATGAGCTTGACTACCTGCGCTGGATTTTTGGGGAAGTCAAGTGGGTGAAGGCTACACTTAGTAGACAGAGCAGCCTGGAAATAAATGTTGAAGATACTGCACATCTAATCTTGGGTTTTGCCTCGGGTGAAGAGGATCATCAGCTTATTGCTAGCGTGAATCTGGACTTTATTCGCCATGACACCACGCGACTTTGTACCGCGATTTGCACAAAAGGCAGCTTGCGCTGGAATGGATTGACGGGTGTGATCGAACAGTTTGAGGCTGGAGCAAAGGAATGGTATGAACTTTTCCGCCACCAGCATCAACGCGATGATAGCTATTTGGCTGAGTGGCATCACTTTCTGGATTGCATAAACGCTAAAGCTGCGCCGTTGATTTCCGGCGAAGATGGTTTAAAAGTTTTGCAGATTATTGACGCCGCTCGCCAGGAATCTGATGCCGGTAATCAGATGCAGATCACAAATATTCAGATTAATAAAAGGTAAGCGCATGAAAGCTGTTGCTTTTATTTTCGCCCGTGGTGGGTCAAAGGGATTGCCCGGAAAAAATATTCGACCTTTGGGTGGAAAACCATTGATCGCCTGGTCAATAGAACATGCGCTGGCGGTCAGGCGTATTGAGCGAATAATCGTTTCAACGGATTCAGAGGAGATCGCCGAGGTTGCTCGCGCGCATGGCGCAGAGGTGCCGTTTATACGGCCAGCAGAACTTGCGGGCGACAAAAGTCCCGAGTGGCTGGCATGGAGACACGCACTTAACTTCCTGCTTGAAACACGTGGCTCACTGCCGGATGTAATGGTTTCTGTGCCCACCACAGCACCCTTGAGGCTGCCTGTCGATATTGAAAATTGTTTGGATCAATACGAAAAAGGCGATGCAGACATGGTTATCACTGTAACCGATGCCCATCGCAGCCCTTACTTCAATATGGTGACAAATAACGCTGATGGTAGCGTCGGGCTGGTTATACCGCCCCAGTCAAGTATTGCGCGTCGGCAAGATGCGCCAGTAGTTTTTGATATGGCTACCGTTGCGTATGTGGCCAGGCCGGAGTTTGTCATGTCCCATAACGCTCTTTTTGAGGGGCGGGTGAGGTCGGTGCATGTTCCGACGGAAAGGGCGATAGACATCGACACTTTGCTTGATTTCCAGATGGCTGAGTGTCTTTTGAAGGTGCGAGAGCTGTGATCGGATTTGAAAATTTGAAACAGCCAAAATCACAGAAAGTGGGACGCAAGTTGCATGAATTTCTGCAGCCTAACACTGTGTGCATTTGCACTTACCTGATCAATCATGCGGATAAATTTGTAACCAATGTTGATTGCTGACATTTACAACCGATTGAAATTCTGGAGTGAAGCCGACCGAATTGGTCCCGATATTCCATTGACACATTGGCGATTGCATTTTAAATCAGCCATGCGTCGCTTATGTGTTTCAAAGTTTCTGAGATTCGGTGTTGGCGCTGAATTCAGGGCTGGAGCCTATGCAGTATGCTGCTCTAAAATAAGCTTGGGTGATCGCGTAATCATTCGCCCAGGCTGTATGTTATTTGCCGATCCTCGTATTGAGGGGGCAGGAATTACGATTGAAGATGATGTCATGCTTGGTTCTGGCGTGCATATATATGTACATAACCACAAGTTTGATGACCCATCAATGCCGATAATTGATCAGGGACATTACCAGTCTGAGCCTGTTGTTCTCGAGCGGGGTGCGTGGATTGGTGCTGGATCAATAATTCTTCCCGGAGTTGTCATAGGGCGGAACGCGGTTGTAGGTGCGGGATCGGTTGTAACCAGGGATGTGCCCGCTTTCACCATCGTTGCTGGCAACCCTGCCAAGGTACTGCGGCGAATCAAAGAGGATTAACATGGAATCGAATGTATTAAAAGATAAGTTGATTGTAATTACCGGAGGAGCCGGAGTAATTGGCCAGAGTTTCGCGCGAGCAATTGCTGAAAATGGTGGCCTTGCCGTGATGGCTGACATTGACTTTGAAGCGGCAAAACGCCTAGCAGGGGAGATTGAACAGGACTGTTCTGTACGAGTAGAAGCCGCCAAGCTGGACATCACCAGCAAGGATTCGATCGGTGCGCTGATCTCTGATCTCAGGCAACGGCATGGACGTATAGACGCCGTCATCAACAATGCCTACCCGCGAAACAAAAATTATGGTCGCAAGCTGGAGGATGTCGCTTACGCAGATTTTTGCGAGAACGTTGACATGCACCTTGGGGGCTATTTTCTGGTAGCACAGCAATTTTGCCTGGCATTCAAGGAACAGGGTAGCGGCAACGTCATTAACATGTCTTCCATCTACGGTACGATGACGCCCCGTTTTGAGGTTTATGACGGAACACCAATGACAATGCCGATCGAATATGCCGCGATCAAATCGGCAATAATCCAGCTCACTCGCTACTTTGCCCAGTACTTTAAAGGTACTGGAATTCGCGTCAATTGTTTGAGCCCTGGCGGTATTCTGGCAGGACAACCGGCCGATTTCCTCAAGGCTTACAACGGTCATTGCGCATCGAAGGGCATGCTGGAAGCAAATGATTTGCTGGGGGCGGTTTTGTTCCTGCTGAGCGATATGTCCATGTACATCAATGGGCAAAATATCATAATTGATGATGGCTTTTCTTTATGACAAGAAAGGTAATCTATGTTTCATTCATGCGGTTGTCGGAAAAGGTGGCACGCGATTGGTATATCGATTTTCTGATGGCAAAGGGTGTCACTGTTGAATATTGGGATCTGGTTCCCTTGCTGTTCGGCGGTGATGCGGCCGCTTCAAAACAAACTGACTTTCTGCGTACACCACGAACTTATCAGGAAATTAAGACACTGTTGCGCCTTCCCGAAAACAAGGGCGCGCTTTACATGATGTTGATTTCCTATGAAGGGCGTACGGCGGATATTTACAGATTGTTAAGCCAGCATGATTGCCGGACGTGGTTTATCGCGTGGGGCGCGCTTCCGAAAAGCAACGAGAGCAGGGGGCAACGTACGTTGCGCAGAGCAGTGTCCAATCCGGCAAAGTTTGCGAAAGCTTTCTATTTCAAGATGAAGGCTATCGCCTATAGAAAGCTGAAGCTGGTTAAACCCTACGATGTGGTTTTTGCCGCTGGGCGGGCGCTGCTGGCGAGCACCCATTACGCCAATAAAGTGGTGCCGATTAATCTGGTCGATTACGATCATTACGTGCGGGTTCTCTCTGAGAAAACTCGACCTGCGACAGGTTCCTTCGCGGTTTTTCTGGATATCTATCTGCCACACCAGAATGATCTGGCGATAATGGGGATGCCATCTGTTGACCCGCAGGAATATTACGCATTGCTCAATCGTTTTTTCGGGCTCCTGGAAGAAAGATATAAAGTAAGGGTGGTGATTGCCGCGCACCCCAAGGCAACTTATGGAACAGTATCGGCAAGCGGCATCTACGCATAACCAGAGAGCTATTGCCCGAAGCAGATATCCGGGTTTTGCGTCATCAGCAATGCGCCTCGATTCCGGAATATGCGAACGGCTGTTTTTCGACTATGGATCAGGCAATTGAATTTGCACCACAGGCTGCTGTCATTGCCAGTCCTGCACCTTTTCACATTGCTGCGGCACAGTTGTTGACAAGCGCGGGTACGCATCTTCTTGTAGAGAAACCTATAGCGGCATCCGCGGATGGAGTTGCGCAGTTGCTTGAATCAAGCCGTGAGCGCGGAACCGTCTTGCAGACTGGCTATAATTTACGATTTCTGCCTTCACTGCAGAGATTCCGCGAGCTGTTGGATGCGAATACGATTGGAAGAGTGATTTCTGTACGCTGCGAGATTGGCCAATATCTGCCTTCTTGGCGGCCCGATGCGGATTATCGGCAGGGCGTTTCGGCGCGGCATGAGCTCGGTGGAGGCGCACTGCTTGAACTTAGTCATGAAATTGACTATCTGCGCTGGATTTTCGGCGAGGTGGATTCTGTAAATGCCAAAATTGGCCGGCAAAGTAGTCTCGAAATCGATGTTGAAGATACCGCGCATTTGATCCTCGGTTTTGCACCGAAAGAAGATGGTTACCGACTTATTGGCTGCCTAAATATGGACTTGGTTCGCCACGACACCACGCGTCTGTGTACGGCGATCGGCGAAAATGGCAGCTTGCGCTGGAATGGATTAACTGGAATTGTCGAAAAGTTTGAGGCAGGAGCAAAGGAATGGCGCGAACTTTTCCGTCATCAACATCAGCGCGATGAAAGTTATCAGGCTGAGTGGCGGCATTTTTTAGATTGTATAAGAGAGCAGAGAGCACCGCTGATCACGGGCGAAGATGGCTTAAAGGCAATGCAGATCATTGACGCTGCCCGTCAAGCATCAGAATCCGGCCATCAGGTGCAAGTCGCAAAAACTCAGATAAACACGAAGGTAACAGCATGAAAGCAATAGCGTTCATTTTTGCTCGTGGAGGCTCAAAGGGCTTGCCCGGAAAAAATATTCGTCCACTGGGAGGAAAGCCGTTGATCGCGTGGTCAATCGAGCATGCATTGGCGGTGAAGCGCATTGGACGCGTAATCGTTTCGACGGACTCGGAGGAGATCGCTGCGGTTGCACGTGAGTATGGTGCAGAAGTGCCATTCATCCGGCCAGCAGAACTGGCTCGTGACGATAGCTCGGAGTGGCTGGCCTGGCGACATGCACTTAATTATCTGCAAGAAAAAGACGGTGCCCTGCCATCAGTGATGGTTTCGGTGCCTGCTACTGCTCCACTCAGATTGCCTCTCGATATTGAAAACTGCCTGGACGAGTACGAAAAAGGTGATGTGGACATGGTCATTACGGTTTCAGACGCGCACCGCAGCCCATACTTTAATATGGTGAAAACCAACGTGGACGGCACTGTCGGATTGGTTATCCCACCCCAGTCGGCGATAGTGCGGCGCCAGGACGCGCCGATTGTTTACGACATGGCGACTGTCGCCTATGTCGCCCGTCCAGAGTTTGTCTTAACGCACAACGCCGTTTTTGAAGGGCGGGTGCGGGCAGTGAATGTGCCTACCGAACGAGCGATTGATATTGATACGCTGTTGGATTTTCAGATTGCTGAATGTCTTTTAAACTTAGTGGAAAGGCCATGCTAAGTATTTCCGAGATATTGAGCCGCATAAGATTTTGGCGGAGTGCGGACCGAATTGGGCCGGATGTTTTGCTCACGCATTGGCGTTTATATTTTAAAACTACAATGAGAAAGCTGTGTGCAGAGAAATTTAAAAAATTTGGCGAGGGTGCTGAATTTCGACCGGGCGCTTATGCTGAAGCATGCTCGAAAATTGAAATTGGGAATAAAGTGGTAATTCGTCCTGGTACATTTCTATTCGCCGATCCAACGGAAGGCGGTGGAGGGATCGTCATTGAAGATGAAGTGTTAATAGGCGCTGGTGTTCATTTCTATACCAACAATCATGCATTTTCAGATACTTCTAAGCCGATATTTGAACAGGGCTATCCAGAGCCAAAACAGGCTGACTCAATTATTTTGAGGCGAGGTTGCTGGATAGGTGCATGTGCGATTATTCTTCCCGGTGTTGAAGTGGGAAGAAATGCAGTAATAGGTGCGGGGACTGTCGTAACAAAGTCAGTTCCTCCAAGAGTTGTCGTTGCAGGCAATCCAGGACGGATAATTAAAACGTTGGACGCGACTCAGAATGAATCGTAAAGGGACTCCTGTACGGGTTGAGCATTCTATGTTCATGTGAACTTGCGAAATTGAAATGAGGTATTTTTGTTAACGAATAAGATAATTGTAATTACCGGCGGCGCGGGCTTTATCGGGCGTCAATTCTGTGCGGCGGTAGCTGAGCATGGTGGAACGGCTGTGGTGGCCGATATTGATAATGATGCTGCCACGATCTTGGCGAAGGAAATTGCAGCAAAGCATCAGGGTCGAGCTGAAGCGGCATTGCTGGATATTACCAGCCGGGACTCAGTCAAGGCTCTTATCACTAAGCTTCAAGGACGCTATGGTCACATTGACGCTGTAGTGAACAATGCCTACCCGCGCAACCGCAACTATGGCCGTAAACTTGAAGATGTAACCTATGAGGATTTCTGCGAAAACGTTGGGTTGCATCTCGGGGGATATTTTCTGGTTGCTCAACAATTTGGCCTGCACTTTCGCGAGCATGGCGGCGGCAACATCGTCAATATGAGTTCGATCTATGGGGTGATGACGCCACGTTTTGAAGTGTATGAGGGCACACCGATGACGATGCCGGTAGAGTATGCGGCCATCAAATCGTCAGTGATTCAACTAACACGTTATTTTGCGCAGTACTTTAAGGGTGAAGGCATTCGAGTGAATAGTTTAAGTCCTGGTGGGATTCTTGATCGCCAGCCTGAAGCTTTCTTGCAGAAATATAACTCCTATTGTAACGGCAAAGGGATGCTTGATCCGCAGGATGTAAATGGTAGCCTGTTGTACCTTCTGTCAGACGCATCCAAATATATAACAGGTCAAAACCTGATTATTGATGACGGCTTTTCTCTTTGATGCAGAACTGGTTTTTATCATGAGTGCAAACCGTTGACTCGTACTTCTGTCAAGGCACGCTTCTTGGTTTCCATTGGCGCCAATATACTTAGGTCGATACTAAGCTTCTTGACCGGACTTTTGGTCGCGCGAGGTCTCACTCCTGCGGGATATGGTGATTTGGCGTATCTCCTAGGGAGCTTCTTGGCGATTAGAGTGCTGATGGATATGGGGAGCAGTAACGCCTTTTACACATTTATTTCACAGCAAGCTCGCGGGCGAAAATTCTACCTGATGTACTACACATGGCTGATAATACAGTTCATGGTGTCTGTTTTGCTGGTTTCAGTGCTAATGCCGCAGACCTTGATAGACCACATCTGGCTGGGGCACTCGCGAAAACTTATTTTATTGGCTTTGCTGGCTGCATTTATGCAGCAACAAGTCTGGGCTACAGTCACCCAACTTGGAGAGTCAACGCGGCAAACGTTAAAAGTGCAACTGCTAGGACTGTCGGTGATCGCATCTCATTCAGTGGTGATTGTGGCCTTGTACTTCGCAAATTGGCTCTCGATTACAACGGTGCTTGTTGCAATTACCTGCGAATATTTGTTGGCAACGATGGTCTCAACCAAGCTGCTCTTCAGCACATCGCACGATAAGGCAGAAGCCCCTGATCAAAGCATGAAGGAAATCTTCGGTGAATACTGGATATTTTGCCGGCCTCTCATATTGCTGGCCGTTGCATCGTTTATATATGAATTCGTTGATCGTTGGATGCTGCAACGGTATGCTGGGTCGATTCAACAAGGCTTTTATCAGATATCAGCGCAGTTGGCGGGGGTTTGTCTCTTGGCCACAGCGTCCATTCTGAATATATTTTGGAAGGAGATATCAGAGGCAAACGCGAGACAAGATAAGCAGAGAGTCGCATATTTATACAATAAAGTGAACCGGGGGCTGCTCATGATTGGAGCAGTCATGTCTTGTTTTATGTTTCCATGGGCGGAAGAAATTGTTATTCTTTTGCTGGGTACCGCCTACCAAAAATCATGGCCAGTATTTGCCATTATGTTGATGTACCCGATACATCAATCCATGGGGCAGGTGAATGGAACTATGTTTCTTGCATGTGCCCACACCAAAACCTTTACGGTTATCGCCATTATCGGGCAGATAGCCAGCATTCCAATCACATATCTACTATTGGCCTCAAGTTCAGATATTTTGGTACCGGGTTTAGCGCTAGGTGCCTTGGGCTTGGCGATTAAAATGGTTGGAATGAATATTTTGCTGGTAAATATTCAAGCCTGGTTGATTGCCCGCTTGAATGGTTGGAAATATGAATGGAAATATCAAGTGGTCGGAATAACATTGGTATTTACCTTGGGATATATAATTAAAGTCGCGATTTGCTACTTCATTCCGACGGCATTATTGGTGACGGAGAAATTGAGTTTTATTTTTGCGATATTGCTTTCAGGGGCCGTATATCTATTTGGCATCGGCGTATTTCTGTGGTTTTACCCACAGATAGCAGGCATAGACAAAGTTGAATTTAGATCTCTTATATTTAAATGCATCCCCCTTCGCCGCCGAATGGTCGATTAAAGGGGATTGTATCGTGGTTGAATTGCATTGTGTCCGGGAAAGCGTTGATTTACAGCTGGCATTTTTAATGCCGCTCCCCGTCAACTAAATTTTTTTAACTTTATACCTTATAATACTAAGACCGACTAGAATTTAACTCTAAATTAGAGTGGATTGAATAGGCGATTGTATCGGTACTTTAATGATTTAATGTTTATGATGGCCAGAAAAATTATATATGTATCTTGGATACCATTAACCGCTAAAGTGCTGCATGATTGGCACATTGATCATTTGATTTCCAAGGGGGGGGCAGTCGAATATTGGGATGTTACCCGTTTATTGAGAGGTGAACTTCTTCAAATTGGTGCCATCTCAACGGATTACACCAAATATTTTCAAACATATCGTGAAGTAGAAGAGCAATTAAAGCTTCAGGGAAACAGCGATAGTTTATTTGTAATGCTGGTTGGTTATGACGGTCGAAGAGCTTCCTTTTACAGACTGTTTACCAAGTATGATTGCCGGATGGTGTTTATCAATTTGGGTACTATGCCCATTCTCACTCAAAAAAATATAGTTCAAAAATCTCTGTTGCGGTTGAACAGGCCTCTAACGTTGGCAGAAGATATTTATTTTAAAATCAAGGGTATTGTTTTTAGGAAGTTAAAACTCATAAAACCGTATGATATTTATTTCTCGTCAGGGGAGCTGTTAGCGTCCGAAACATCTATAGGCAATAGCTATGCACGTAAAGAGGTTCCGATTAATTCGAGTGATTATGAAAATCATATGAAGGAATGTGCAAAGATTGGGTGTCTAGTAGAGGGGGCGTATGCTGTCTACTTGGATATTTATTTACCATTTCAGTCAGATTTGGAAGTTTGTGGCATGCAAGCAGTTACCCCGAGCTTGTACTATTCATCACTTAACCGTTTTTTTCGGATAATTGAAGCACAGTGTAATCTAAAAGTCGTCATAGCCGCCCACCCTAAGGCGGACTACCATAAGGATACATTCGAAGGAAGGGAAATATTTTCAGGTCAGACTCCACGATTGGTGAAAAATGCGGAATTTGTGATTGTAGAGGCGAGCACTTCCATCAGTTATGCGGTGCTTAACTATAAACCTATAGTATCGATTTATACAGAGGAGATGAGTCATTTGTATCGAGATAATTTCATGTTAAGCATTTATGCGGCCTCATCTGTCCTCGGTTCAAGTCTGTATAATATTGACACCGTGACGCAAAATGAAAAGATAAATATCCGTGATGTAGATCAAGAAAAATATGATCGTTACAAATATTCTTATTTGACATCAAAACAGTCTGAAAAGAGAAATTCATCTGATATTTTTTATTCGGAAATGACAGCATGGTAAAAGCACCCTAAAAAAAGTTTCATAAAAAACGTGCGAGATAGTAAGATCGATTAATTCGATTGCCTCGCATCGAAGTCGCGCGTCTGTTCGGTGAATCAGATATTTGCCGGCATAATTAATTTAAATAGAAATTTTGAAATGAAAAACGTACTTAATAAACTAACTGACCCTCAATTCATTTTAAGATTGCCCGGTACAATTAAATTTCGACTGATAAGATTTGTTCATGAAAAGATAATATTTCGATCCGCGTCCAAAGAAACAATATTCACTAGCATTTGGCGCAATAATTACTGGGGGAATACAGAGAGTGTGTCTGGACTGGGGTCAACTCTTGCACAAACTGCTGAGTTACGGCAAAAAATTCCCACGATGTTTCGTGACTATGGAATAAAAGCTGTTTTTGATGCTCCGTGTGGTGATATGAACTGGATGCAATATTTGTTGGATGGTGCAGAATTTACATACATAGGTGGGGATATTGTCGGTGGGATTATTGAGAATAATAAAAGGCTTTTTTCTAATCAAAATGTGAAATTTGCTCAATTCGACATTACTGCGGACGTTTTTCCCGATGCAGACGTATGGTTATGTCGTCATGTATTGTTTCATTTTTCAAATCAAGATATTTATTTGGCCCTTGAAAAATTTGCCGAATCAAATATTCAATACATTTTGACAACAAACTGTGTTACCGATGATTCTCATACAAATAAAGATATTGCCACAGGGGATTGGAGATCCTTGAATCTCATGTTGCCACCGTTCAATTTTCCGAAAGAGCCATTATGGGAGATTGCTGATTTTGTTCATCCACACCCACCATTGACCATTTCCTTATGGACAAGAAAGCAAATTCAAGATGTTTTGCCGAATCTTCGTAAAATTTATAAAAAATGAAAATTTGTTTTTTTACCGAAAATAATTACAAAGGAGGCTTGGACACTTTTCTAGTAAATCTATTTAATGCTTGGACAGACTTACAAGATGATTTGGTATTGGTATGTAATAGTTCTCATCCAGGTCTTGAGACCATTGCTGAGAGAACGGTTCATCCTTTAGAGATCATAAAATATGATCGAATCTTCACTAGTAAAATTGCTCAAGGACGAGGTTCCTTATATTTCAGTCAATCTTTTCCTGTTCGTGCATTCTTTGTTCTTGCTTACCGCGTGTTGCAGTATCCGATACTTTTCCCTTGGTACTTATTTACGCTAACTTTGTTTTTTAAGCGCAGCGACTTTGATCGTTTAATTGTGGTCAATGGTGGTTATCCTGCAAGCCTTCTCGGCAGATGTGCGGCCATTGCTTGGCGGCTTTCTGGTAAGAAGCCTTTTGCAACGTTTAATTTTCACAATTCAGCCATCAACCCCCCTTGGTATTTTAGTTTGATGGAATATCTTATTGATGTGGCCGTTATTCGATCTGTGAGGCAGTTTGTTAGTGTATCCAAAGATTGCCTCGGATCATTAAGAAATCTTAAGGCATTTATGGGTTGTACCAAGATGTGCTACATCTACAATGGCATCGAAGATCCGAAATTGGTTTCAAATGGCTTTAAGGATGATTCAACAAATCAATATGCCAATGAACGCTACTGCTTAATGCTTGCGACCTATGAATCAAGAAAAGGCCATGTTTATCTTTTGCAAGCGTTTCAAATGGTAATTAAGGATTTTCCTGATGTTCGACTTCGTATTTATGGATATGGCAAGCCGCATGAAAAAAAACGAGTCGCAGACGAAGTACAGCGTTTAGAGCTTGGACGCCATGTATTTCTAAATGACTTTACCGCTAATACGACTTCATTGATTGCTAATGCCAGTGTGCTGGTTGTACCGTCCCAGTCACACGAATCATTTGGCCTGACAATCATTGAGGCGATGGCGTTTGGCGTTCCCGTGGTCACAACCGATGTTGGTGGTATGCCAGAGGTGCTTGCGGATAGTGGCGCCGGCTATGTTTGTTCAAAAGAGGTACCAGAATCATTTGCAGAGGCAATCAAGATTATCCTCGGAGATCCAGCCTTGGCATCGGACTTGGGGCTGAAAGGACGCCAAGCTTTTGAACAAAGATTTACGGCTGATATGATGGCTCGTAACTATAGGCGATTGATTGAGTAACTATCATATAAAGAATCAGACAAGTCGTAATTAATGCTCAACTCCTTGCTACTCTACCTGTTAATAAGCTGAAGGTTTCAATCTGGGATATTACTTTGGCGTGCGTGACCGCTAATTCGCAGTGGCTAGTACGAAGCAGCTCGAGAAAAACTGGTTTGCGGCACAGATGAAGGATGTTGCATAGCGCGCGTTAAGATATACGAATATATAGGCAAGGTCACTACATGAAATTATTCAGGCAACGTCCGCGCCACAAATTAAAGGACATTTTAGTTTATTATGCTTTCGTAGCTAAGTATAAACTGGATTGCAAGCTTTCAACTGCAATATTTAGCCTAAAATGCCTCTTGGTGGGGGTGAGCCTCAAGCCTGGTGCCAATGTTTGTGGGCGGTTTTATCTAAACCGATTCCCGGGTAGCGAGATTAGTATCGGCTCCAATCTGGAGGTTGTTTCCAGCCCATATCTTTATGGGCTAAATATTTACTCACAGTCTAAGATCAGAACATTTTTCCCCTCCGCTAAAGTTAAGATCGGAAACAATGTTGCGTTTAATTCGATTTGTATTATGGCACGCTCAAAGACCATCAGCATTGGAAACAGGACGATGATAGCTGGCAATTGCCAGATTATGGATACAGATGCACATCCAGTATGGCCGCCCGAGTCACGCTGGACCTACTCCGGAGATGAATACGATGCGCCAGTCATAATTGGCGACGATGTTTATATTGGACTTAATGTTATCATTTTAAAAGGGGTAACCATTGGGGATAACTCGGTTATTGCCGCGGGCAGCATTGTTAATAGGGATATCCCGCCGAATTGCCTAGCGGCGGGTAATCCGGCAAAAGTGGTAAAGATATTTACTACCGAAGGCGTATAAATTTTGGCGATGGTATGATATTTGTCGTGGAATCTTGCACCATCTAAATGGATAAGTTGGTCAATATGATCAAATGAGGTGGCGACCAATTAAATTCTTGCTGATATATTAGTCACTGAGAATTAAGTTGTTGCCGCATATTTTTTTAACCGCAGCGATCTGGTGTTTTAATTCGTAACATGAGTAAACAAAAATCGTCGTTAGTTGGCTCTGAATTTTTCGGGCGCACAGTTCTTGTCACCGGACACACCGGTTTTAAAGGAGCATGGCTTACTGCTTGGCTTAAACAGTTGGGGGCTAAGGTGGTGGGCATCGCCCTCGACCCACCATCCGTTCCGTCTCATTTTGCTGTCGCGCGTCTGGCTGACGGTATAACTGACCTGCGTATTGACATACGCGACAAGGCTGCATTGGCAGATGCAATAATTTCTGCGCAGCCCGATTTTGTGTTTCACCTCGCTGCGCAGGCACTGGTACGGCGATCCTATGATGACCCTATTGAAACTTGGCAGACCAATGTGCTCGGTACCCTGCATGTGCTTGAAGCTCTGCGCAAATTGGAGAAGCCTTGTGCTGCAGTGATTATTACCAGCGACAAGTGTTATGACAACGTAGAGTGGGTGTGGGGTTACCGTGAAACCGATGCCATGGGCGGCCCCGATCCGTACAGTGCTTCCAAAGGCGCTGCGGAACTGGCCATTCGCTCACATATCAAGTCGTATTTCCCCAAGGCGACGAGCAATGTACGTATTGCCTCCGCAAGGGCGGGCAATGTGATCGGCGGGGGGGATTGGGCTGCTGATCGTATCGTGCCGGATTGCGTGAGGGCGTGGTCGAATAACAAGGTCGTTGAGCTGCGCAATCCGCACTCAACACGGCCCTGGCAGCATGTGCTTGAGCCGCTGAGCGGCTATTTGAGCCTTGCCGTTGCACTGTACCAGCGGCCTGAGTTGCATGGCGAGCCGTTCAACTTCGGACCTCAGGCGCAGCAAAATCACAGTGTGCTGGAGCTGGTGAGGCAAATGTCACTGCACTGGGATCAGGTGCGTTGGCAGGATATCTCGCAGTCGGCGGCGGGGCCGTATGAATCAGGCCTGTTAAAGCTCAATTGCGATAAGGCGCTGCATTATTTGCGTTGGAATGCGGTGATGGGTTTTGAAGATACGGTACGCATGACTGCAGAATGGTACCGCTCATACTACCAACACCCAGAACAAATTGCCGCCACTACTCGATCGCAGATTGAGGCATATACGACGTTAGCCGGTCAACATGGGTTGGCGTGGGCAAAATGAGTCTAAATGAGGTGGTTGTTACGCCACTGGCGCGCATCGCGACAGCAGGCGGAGATGTGCTGCATGCAATGAAGCAGAGCGATGCAGGTTATGCAGGTTTTGGTGAGGCATATTTTTCCTGGGTGGATGCCGGTGCAGTCAAGGCCTGGAAGCGTCATACGCGCATGACGATGAATGTTATCGTGCCCGTGGGGAATGTGCGGTTTGTGTTTCGTCTGGATGGAACTGATGAATTGCGGATTGAGGAAATTGGTGTTGCCCGATATGCGCGCATCACCGTGCCGCCGGGCATCTGGTTCGGTTTTCAAGGGCTCGCAGCGCCACAAAGCCTGGTACTGAACATCGCCAACATTCCACATGATCCCAATGAAGTTGAGCGTCTTGCGTTATCAGAAATTAAATATGAATGGAGTTGAGCAATGAAGGTAATCTTATTGGCAGGCGGTTTTGGCACACGCCTTTCTGAATACACTGATGTCATCCCTAAACCCATGGTTCCGGTCGGTGGCAAGCCGATTCTCTGGCATATCATGCAAACCTATGCAAACTTTGGGCACAAAGATTTTTATGTCGCATTGGGATACAAAGCTGAAGTGATAAAGGAGTATTTCCTTAACTATCGGGCACTTAATGCAGATTTCACGGTGGATCTCGCCTCAGGTAATGTTAAACCGCATCAGATCGATCCTGTAGACTGGAAGGTGACCTTGGTCAATACGGGGGACACATCAATGACCGGTGGTCGTGTCAAGCGTATGCGTTCATTCATCGGCAACGAAACCTGTATGTTGACCTACGGAGATGGTGTGGCCAATATCGACCTGGACGCGCTGTTGGCCTTTCACCGTAGCCACGGCAAAATGGTTACGGTATCAGCCGTTCGACCCGCAGCCCGTTTTGGGGAACTAGAAATGGATGGCGGTCGTGTAGCGAGTTTTCAAGAAAAACCGCAGCTACATGATGGCTGGATCAATGGCGGTTTTTTTGTATTTGAGCCTGCTTTCTTTGATTTGATCGCCGGGGATAGCACGATGCTTGAGCGTGAGCCGTTGGAGCAGGCAACCAAAGCAGGCCAGTTGATGGCCTATCGGCACGATGGCTTCTGGCATTGCATGGATACCAAACGCGATCATGAACTGCTGGAGTCGCTGTGGGCCAAGGGTGCTCCTTGGTTAGCTTAGATTATTCATGCGTATTCTGATTACCGGTGGGGGTGGGTTTATCGGCGGGCGCCTGGCACAGCATTTGCATCAAGCTGGGCATGAAATCATTCTTGGGTCTCGCAACGCAAGTAGTCCACCTGATTGGTTGCCTCAAGCGGAAGTGAAGCAGACAAAATGGCATGATGGCCGTGACTTGGAGCATGCCTGTAACGGTGCCGATGTGGTGATACACGCGGCAGGGATGAACGCGCAGGACTGTTTGACAGACCCAGTGGCTGCACTAGAATTTAACGGGTTAGCCACGGCACGTTTGCTTGAGGCTGCAAGCCGGTCGGGCGTGAAGAGGTTTGTCTGCCTATCCACGGCGCATGTGTATGCCAACCCTCTTCTGGGAACTATTACTGAAGAGAGCTGCCCGCACAACCTGCATCCCTATGCCACATCGCACCTAGCTGGTGAGAATGTTGTGTTGAGCGCTAGCGAACGCGGCCGAATCGAAGGCATCGTGCTGCGCTTGTCCAATGCCTTTGGCGCACCAGCACATCAGGGCGTGAATTGCTGGATGCTGCTGGTGAATGACCTTTGTCGCCAAGCAGTGCAAGCAGGCAAAATGGTCTTACGCTCAAGCGGCTTGCAGCAGCGGGATTTTATTTCCATGCAACAAGTTTGTCGCGTGATTGAAAGACTGTCTTTGCAGGATTCAGATTCGCTACGGCCGAACCTTTTCAATGTGGGCTCCGGCGTATCGCAATCTGTACTTGAAATGGCCCAGTTGATTCAGCAGCGGGGCAAACTTATTTTGGGTTTTGAGCCAGAATTAAGGCACCCAGAGACGGGAGCCGACGAGAAACACGAGATACTGGAATTTCGGCCAGAACGATTGGCGAAGATTGGATTATACGTGGATCATGATAACAACATTGAAATTGATAGATTACTGGCTTTCTGTAATGCATCATTCAATCCATCCCGAAGTGGAAAAGCATGAATGTTACGAAAAGAGCACTTGTTTCCGTGGTCATCCCAACCTATAACCACGCACACTTTTTAGGCCGTGCTCTGCAATCGGTGCTGGATCAGACTTATACAAACTGGGAAGCTATCGTTATAGACAACCACTCGCAAGATAACACCGATGACGTTGTAGAAAGATTCGCAGATCCACGAATAAGTCTATTAAAAATTCATAATAACGGTGTGATTGCCGCTTCACGAAACCGAGGAATTCTTGCCGCTAAAGGTGAGTGGGTAGCGTTCTTGGATTCTGATGACTGGTGGGTTCCATGCAAGCTTCTTGAATGTTTAAAGGAACAAAATAACGGGGTTGATTTTTTTTACCATGATCTAAGAATTGTCAGAGAAAAACCTTCGATATTCAAAGCTAGTGTTGTCAAAAGTCGGCAGCTAAGTAAGCCGGTTTTAATTGATCTCTTGGCGGGAGGGAATGTCATTGCCAACTCATCTGTGGTGGTACGAAAAAATCTATTAACCCAAATTGGCGGCCTGGATGAAGATAGGCAAATGATAGGGTGTGAGGACTACAACCTCTGGCTGCGTGTTGCGCAAAAATCTGACGCTTTTTTATATATACCAAAAACGCTTGGTTATTATCTGCTGCACGGCAATGGAGTCTCAAGAAAAGACATGTCAATACCGATGCGATGCGCAACTGAAGACTTTATAAGACTATTGGACTACAGGCAAACGTACAAGCACGAATCGAGAATTAGTTATGCGAAGGCAAGATCCTTATTTCTTGCGGGTGATTATAGAGGTGTAAAAAGAGCATTAACATTCTGCATGCTAAATGGAACATGGAATATTAAATTGAGAGCTTGCTACATGCTCATCGTCGTATTGATTGGGGTACGCAAATTCGAGGCCAACAAAAAATGATGGCTTCGACGAATGCCAACACGGAAGGATACATTGCTCGTTCAACAAGCAACCTACTGCTAAATGAGGGTATTGTCGCGCTTGCGGCTCTGCAGATGTTCTTAGCCTCCACGATACCGTCGTTGAAAGTCTTTCAGATTCCCGTAGAACTAATGTTGCTAACCGCATTGTTATACGCTTGTACAACTATTAAATTTGATCGATGGCAAGTCTTGTTGCTTTTTATATTCTCTTTTGTAACAACCGCCTCGTTATTAACTACGGATTTTGCAACTTTCGGCGTCAATGCAAAACAAAATGGACTGGCGGTGCTAAGTCTCCTGTATTTTTCAAAAGTTACTTTCAAATCCAGACTGATCTATCCAATATTTATCACTAGCTTATGTTTGATGATAATCAATAGGTTTGAGCCGGAAATGGTGCTCCCATTTATTGCACTCACTTATAATGAAGATTTCAATCTATCGCGATTTGGGGGCGTATTTCTGAGTGCGCATTTCAACGCTTTTTTCTTGGCTATCGCGTTAATCTATTATGGGCAATTGAGACGTCTATATGGCCTTGGTGTATGGATTGTTTATTTTGCTGATAGCAAATTTATATTCGCATCTTATGTCGCAAATCTTCTCGCCACATCGCCAGTGGCAAGGTTTTTGATTAAATTTCGACGAGCATTGATTGGGGCGGCCGTGGTATTTTTGCTAGGATCTTTGTATCTATTAGTGAAGAACGTAGACTCGCTGATTGAATTTGTTTTACTTGCCAATGAAGACGGAAGCCAAAATTCAGCCGTTGTTATTATCTTAGAGCTTGTCGATCCTGCATACTACAAACTTCTCCTCAATCCATTTCCTTCAGTATTAGAAAATGGTATTCCTGAGGGGATAAGAATGACCTATGGTGATCATATTGGGTCTTGTGAAATCGGGTTATTTAATCTGGCGACCCAAAGTGGGATTTTCCTTGCAGTGGCATACCTCTTGACGCTGTTGAAGCATGCTCGGTTTTACGCAGTATTTATACTGGCTTCTCTTTTACATAATAATTTTATTCACTCGCCGCTTGCTGTTTATATGTTAGTGACATATTCCAGAGAGATATATTTACAACGCAGTGCCAAGTCTAGACTAGTAAGCTAGACACGATTAAAAATCAGCCAATACATTAAAAGGTTTCAACAGTCCCGTCCCCATGCCGAAGCAATCTGTAGCATTAATTTACGCCTCCCTTCCGCCACCTGTCGGTGGCATAGCTTCTATTGTCGCTATGTTGCACCAAAATCTGGCGGAGCGGAGTGATGTTTTTTTTGTATCGCCAATGGCAAAGGACGCGAAGGTATTTGCCAAAATATATCGCCCGCTGTTGAACCTTGTTAAATTGGCAATTGCCATTGCGCGTGTTAGAAAAGATGGAAGAATTCTTTTCTTTTCAAGCGCGGGCAATTCATTTTTCGAGAAAATATTATGGGCGCTACTGGTGATAGTGATGGGGCGAAAGCCTATTGTCGTCATGGTTGACGGCAACTTCCCCAGTTTCTGGGACAAATGCCATCCCATACTGAAGAAAGTGTCGGCGCAAATTTTGTGTAATCCGCAGCTTGTGTTGGGCGCCCAATCAGAAGGGTGGCAAAACTATTATCGATCAATTTTTCCTTCTGCCGGTATTAAAATTGTCGGCGCAACAGTGGCACCGGAGTTTTTTGAGCACACTCGGGCAGAAAATTCTGCGCTGCGGAAATTAACAATTGTTTATGTAGGATGGATCATTGAAGAGAAGGGCATAATCGACTTATTGGATGCGATGGCTATTCTGCGCGCCACGCATCCAGAAGCCAGGCTGCGTATAGTGGGGCCGTTGTTCGGCAAAGAAGATTATTGGAAGCGTGCGTCAAGTGATAGGGGAGTTTCGGCTCAGGTTGAATATGTTGGCTCTGTCTCTGATCGCCAAAGATTGATGCGCGAATTCGATGCCGCATCTATATTTGTCTTTCCTTCGCATTTCGAAGGCTTTCCGGTCGCATTGCTGGAGGCGATAACGATGGGCCTTGCTTGTGTGGGGACTTCGGTTGGGGGCATCCCGGATATCCTGGATCACGGCAAGGCCGGTATTGTGGTTGCGCCCAAAGCGCCAATTGAGCTGGCCAATGCACTTAAGACACTGCTCGACGACCATGGTCTTGTGGAAATATTATCGAAGCAAGCTGCGATGCGTGCGCGAACTGCCTATAGCCATTCTGCGTGTATCGAGTTCTACAAGAATTTACTGGGGTTGAAATGATATTAGCTACTAAGCGTCGTTGCACTGTATTGGGCGCGGGCTTTATTGGTAAGGCCGTTATCCGTAATCTGCTTTTGAAGGGCAATGACGTTAGCGTATTGGATCGCCACATTTGTCCAGATGAATTTGCTGGAAAAGTAACTTGGATCACGGCTGATTATCATGATCAACATTCATTGAGAGCGGCACTTCTGGGCGCTTCAGTTGCATATCATTTAGTGTCTAGTACGGTTCCGGGCGATCAGCATGTAGATGTGGCAAAGGAACTCAATGAAAATGTTGTCGGTTCATTGCATTTTGTTGATGCCTGCGTGGCAGCTGGTATAAAACGAATTGTGTTCGCTTCTTCAGCATCCGTGTACGGGATACAAGATTGTTTGCCAATTAATGAGTCGGCACCAACCAATCCAATTAGTGCTCATGGCATTCACAAGCTTACGGTAGAGAAATACTTGTTGTTAGCTCATCGGTTACATGGCATTGAAGTTCGAGTCTTGCGGATTGCAAATCCTTATGGGCCAGATCAAAACTTATTAGGCCGCCAGGGTTTTATCGCAATCGTTATCGGGAATCTACTGCGTGGTACACCTGTGCCCTTGCGCGATAATGGAAGCTCGGTTCGCGATTATATTTATATCGATGATGTGGCTGAGGCGTTGGTGTTAAGTGGTTCGCTGGATGGTTTGCCATCGGTAATCAATATTGCATCAGGTAAAGGCTACTCATTGCAGGAAGTCGTAAATTTGATGGAACGGCTAATAGGCCATCAAATTGTGACGGTTCCAACTGAATCACGAATAATGGACATTCCGAGCAGTATTCTCGATGTTGAACTTGCACGTACGGCGATGTCTTTTGTGCCTGCCACCGGCCTGCGTGTAGGCTTGATCAAGACTTTGCGGCACCATGGCTTTCATATTTCAGATGAGGATGTGATCTGATGTGCGGTATCGCAGGTTTTAATGGCAAGTTTTCTCCCGAGGCATTGCAGCGAATGGGAGAGCGCATTGCTCATCGGGGGCCGGATAGCTCCGGGGTCTTCCATGCACCAGAATATGGAATCGGACTCGCCCACCGGCGGCTTGCCATCATCGATCTGTCGCCTGCGGGTAGTCAGCCGATGCACGATGCATCCGGTCAGGTAGTCATCGTTTTCAACGGCGAGATATACAATTTCAGGGCGTTACGAGCTGAACTCGTTGCTGCCGGATGTGTGTTTCGCGGGCATTCCGACACCGAGGTGTTACTGAACCTGTATCTGTTGAGCGGCGAAGCTATGCTACAGCGCTTGAACGGGGTCTTTGCGTTTGCGATATGGGATGGACGAACCGGGTCGCTCTTTGTTGCTCGGGACGGGCTGGGGGTGAAGCCGCTCTATTATGCAAGGACCGACACAGGCGTTGTGTTTGCAAGTGAGTTGAAAGCGTTACTGGTGAATCCGGAGGTCAAGCGGGAAATCGACCCCAATGCGGTCATGATGCATTTGACCTATCTTTGGTGTCCTGCACCTTCTACGATTCTGAAGGGAGTAAAGAAGCTCCAGCCGGGTCATGCGATGCAGGTTCGGGATGGCGAAATTCAGCGGTTGTGGCAGTATTACGAGTTGCCATACGACCAAGCGATAGCCGAACTCACAGCCGAGGAAGCTGCTCTGCAAGTCGAGCAAAGTGTACGCACAGCGGTGGAACGGCAAATGGTGGCCGATGTGCCGGTGGGGGCGTTCTTGTCCGGCGGTCTGGATTCGAGTGCGGTTGTGGCATTCGCCAAGCAAGTTCAGCCGGATGTGCGATTGCAGTGTTTCACGATAGGCTTTAACGAGGCTGGAGAAGAGGGCTTTGCAGAAGATTTGCCGTATGCGCAAAAGGTGGCCAAGCATCTTGGCGTGGATCTTCACACGATCTACGTCGGCGCGGAGATGGCGGATCAGTTGGAAAAGATGATCTATCATCTGGACGAGCCGCTAGCCGATCCGGCGCCGCTTAACGCCCTGTTCATATCGCAACTGGCGCATGAGCATGGCATCAAGGTGTTGTTGTCGGGTGCAGGCGGCGACGATATCTTCAGCGGTTATCGGCGTCATTATGCGTTGCAGCAGGAGCATTACTGGGCTTGGAGTCCGGCTTGGGCGCGTCGTTTGCTGGCGGGTGGCGCGAGCCTGTTGCCCACGGGGCGTCCAGCGTTGCGCCGGCTGCGCAAAGCGTTTGAATACGCCGATCTCGATGCGGATGAGCGTTTGTGCAGTTATTTTTATTGGGGGCAACCTGATCGTCTCGAAGGATTGCTGTCGGAAACATATCGGCGAGAAATCAATGGCAGGCGCGTCTCTGAACCATTGATAGAGGCGTTGCACAATGTGCCGCAGCAGCGCGATCCGCTCGATCGCATGCTGTTTCTTGAAAGCAAATTTTTCTTGCCGGACCACAATCTCAACTACACGGATAAGATGAGCATGGCTGTCGGTGTCGAGGTGCGCGTACCCTTGCTCGATCCTGATCTAGTGTCATTGGCGGCACGCTTGCCGGTCGGTTACAAACAGCATGGGCGTGAAGGAAAGTGGATATTTAAAAAGGCGATGGAAAGATATCTGCCACATGAGGTGATCTATCGACCCAAAACCGGGTTTGGTGCGCCGCTACGTTCTTGGCTGCACAGCGAAAGCAAATTGAAACCGCTGATGATGGATGTGTTGTCGAGAGAGGCGATCATGCGGCGGGGAATATTCGATGTGAAATCGGTGGAAGCGCTGATCGAACAAGACGCGAAGGGCCGGGTGGATGCGACTTACACGCTCTTCTCGATGATGTGCATCGAACTATGGTGCCGGATATTTTTGGATGAGGACGTGGTCAGATGAAAAAAGCGCTGGTTGTTTTTGGAACCCGCCCGGAGGCGATCAAAATGGCTCCAGTTGTGAAGCAGATGCGGGAGCATTTCGGCGGCGAGGTGCGTGTATGTGTCACGGCGCAGCATCGCCAGATGCTGGATCAGGTGTTGAATCTGTTCGGCATCGTGCCGGAATACGACTTGAATCTGATGAAGCCGGGGCAAGATCTGACCGATCTAACGGCAAACGTGCTGACGGCATTGCGTGGTGTTTTGGATGACTACGCTCCAGATGTGGTGCTCGTGCATGGCGATACCACGACGACCTTTGCGGCCAGTCTGGCAGCCTATTACAAGAAAATTCCGGTTGCGCATGTCGAGGCGGGCTTGCGCACGGGGAATCCCTATTCTCCCTGGCCGGAGGAGATGAACCGGAAACTGACCGGAGCGATTGCGGCCTTCCACTTCGCGCCGACAGTGACCTCGCGCGACAATTTGCTGCGGGAATCAGTTGATGCCGGGAGCATATTCGTCACTGGGAATACCGTGATTGATGCCTTGCTCGATGTGGTCAAAAAAATTGAATGCGATGGTGAATTAAAAGCAGGGTTGCAACAGCAGTTTGCTTTTCTGAATCCAGATAAGCGCACCATACTGATTACAGGGCATCGGCGTGAAAATTTTGGCAAGGGCTTCGAAGAAATTTGCAAAGCCTTGGCCGAACTGGCGAAGCGAAAAAATGTTGAACTGGTTTATCCGGTACACCTCAATCCCAATGTGCAGGAGCCGGTTAGGCGCCTGCTCGGAGCTCAGTCCAATATTCACTTGATCGAGCCACTGGATTACCTGCCATTCGTCTACCTGATGGAACGCTCCTATCTGATCATCACCGATTCCGGCGGGATACAGGAAGAAGCACCTTCCCTAGGTAAGCCAGTCCTGGTCATTCGCGACACCACAGAACGACCCGAAGCGGTTGAAGCAGGTACGGTAAAATTGGTCGGCACCGATGCCGAAACGATCTGCCGGGAAACGAACAAGTTGCTGGATGACGCGGCGGCTTATCGGAGCATGGCGTTTGCACACAATCCTTATGGAGATGGGCAGGCAGCAAAAAAGATCGTGGACGTGCTGAAAGGCGCCGCCAAATGAAAATGACGGCTACACGGCGAAAGTTTATTATTGGGCTTATTGGGGTAAAACATGCAACAAAATAAAAAAGTCTGTGTCATTGGGTTGGGATACATCGGCTTGCCGACCGCAGCACTATTGGCGAATACGGGTTATGCCGTGCACGGTGTGGATGTCAATCAGCATGCGGTGGATGTGATCAATCAGGGAAAGATCCACATCGTCGAGCCTGACCTGGACACGTTCGTGCACTCGGCAGTGGGTTCTGGACGGCTGCGTGCCGCTACTGCGCCTGCGGAGGCGGATATATTCATGATCTGCGTACCCACGCCCTTTGTGCATGATGATAATCCTATCCCGCAGCCTGACCTGAGTTATGTGGTGGCGGCGGCCAAAGGTATCGCTGGGTATGTGCGTCCAAATAACATCGTCATTCTGGAATCCACCTCTCCGGTGGGGACGACGGAACTGGTTCGGGACACTCTGAGCCACTCCGGCGTGGACGTTTCCTCCATCCATTTCAGCTACTGCCCGGAGCGCGTCTTGCCCGGGCACATTATGATCGAACTGATAGAGAACGATCGCGTCGTTGGTGGTCTCACGGCGGCAGCCACCGATGTGACGGCGGCGTTCTACAAGACGTTCGTACAAGGTGAGGTGCTGAAGACCGATTCCAGAACGGCAGAAATGTGCAAGCTGGTGGAGAACAGCTCAAGGGATGTAGGCATCGCATTCGCCAATGAACTGTCGATCCTGTGCGATGGTCTCGGTATCGACGTCAACGAGCTGATCCGTTTTGCAAACAGGCATCCGCGTGTGAACATCTTGCAGCCCGGTTGCGGTGTGGGCGGACACTGCATCGCGGTCGATCCCTGGTTTATCGTGGCTAAAGACCCGAAGAATTCAAACCTGATTCGTACGGCCCGTGAGGTCAACAACTATAAAAACAAATGGGTGGTCGAAAAAATCAAAAATGCGGCGTTGAAGTTTCAGCTCGATAACGGCAGACCTGCGCGCATCGCCTGCATGGGGCTGGCATTCAAACCGGATATCGATGACCTGCGGGAATCACCAGCCCTAGCTGTCGCAGAGGCGTTGCGGGATGCACAGTTCGATGTGGTTGCCGTCGAGCCGAACATCGAGTCGCACAAAGAGCTGAAGCTAGTATCTGTCACTGCAGGGGTGAAGGATTCGGATATCGTGGTCTTCCTGGTCAAGCATCGCCCGTTCGTCTCGCTGGATACGCAAGGTAAACAGGTGCTAGATTTTTGTGGCGTGACTATCCCGGCGTAAAGCCATCATCAACAGGAACAGGCAATGAAACAGATTTTGCAAAATTTAAAAAATGGCGAAACCGAACTGGCAGAGATTCCCTGCCCAAGCGTTGGTCGCGGACAAGTGTTGATCCAGACTCGGTCCAGCCTGATCTCGGCTGGAACCGAACGCATGCTGGTCGACTTCGGGAAGGCTTCGATGCTGGATAAGGCACGACAGCAGCCGGAAAAAGTGAAGATGGTGTTGGACAAGGTCATCACTGATGGTTTGTTCGCCACGATCGACGCAGTACAAAGCAAATTGGGGCAACCGTTGCCATTGGGTTATTGCAATGCGGGTGTGGTGGTGGCGGTGGGTGCCGGAGTGACAGAGTTTGTGGTGGGTGACCGTGTCGCGTCGAATGGCAATCACGCCGAGATGGTCAGGGTGGCCAAGAATCTGTGCGCGAAGATACCGGACAGCGTCACGGACGAGGCGGCGGCATTTACCGTATTGAGCGCGATTGCGCTGCAGGGTATTCGCCTGGTCAAGCCGGAGTTGGGCGAGCATGTGGTCGTGGTCGGCCTGGGTCTGATCGGGCTGGTCACCGTGCAGTTGTTGCGTGCCCAGGGTTGCCAGGTTATGGGCATCGATTTCGATGAAAACAAGCTGGCGCTGGCGCGCAAGTTCGGGGCGGTGACAGTGAATCCGGCGAACGGCGAAGATCCGGTTGCCGCCGGGATGGCGTTCTCATCCAATCGCGGGGTGGATGCCGTATTGATTACGGCAGCGACCAAGTCCAATGACCCGGTAAGCCATGCGGCACAAATGTCGCGCAAGCGCGGACGGATCGTATTGGTCGGTGTCACCGGACTGGAGCTCAACCGTTCTGAATTCTTCGAGAAAGAATTGACGTTCCAGGTCTCTTGCTCTTATGGACCTGGTCGCTATGACAAACAGTATGAGGATGGCGGCATCGACTATCCGTTCGGTTTTGTGCGCTGGACGGAGCAGCGGAACTTTGAGGCGGTGCTGGCGATGTTGGCGGAGGGGCGGATCGATGTTCCGTCGTTGATATCCCACCGCTTCGATTTCAACGACGCGCTGCAGGCATACGATGCGCTGACCCAGGAGCGTTCTGCGCTGGGCATTGTTCTTAAATATGGCGCTGGTTCGGATGAATTGCGCCAACGAACAGTCTTGCTTGCAGAGCCTCGTGCGTATGCTGCTGGCGAGCCGGTGCTTGGCGTGCTGGGTGCGGGGAACTATGCTTCGCGCGTACTGATTCCCACGTTTCAGAAAGCGGGAGCCCGATTGGGTGCAATCGTGACCAGCGGCGGGGTGAGCGGCGCGCACTTTGGCAAGAAGATGGGATTTGCTTCTGTTTCGACCGACGACGCGCAGATATTTGAAGATCCCGCGATAAATACCGTAGTGATCGCAACCAGGCACGATTCGCACGCCAACTTCGTCATCAAGGCGATCGAAGCCGGCAAGCATGTGTTCGTCGAAAAACCGCTGGCATTGCGTATGGATGAGATCGAACGTATCCAGGCTGCCTGGAATCAGAGAGTAAGCCAAGGCGGCGCAGCGCCAGTGCTGATGGTGGGTTTCAACCGTCGCTTTTCTCCGTTGGTCGACAAGATGAAAGCGCTGCTCAAGCCGGTGAAAGCACCCCTGGCCTTTGTCTATACCTGCAATGCAGGCGCGATTCCGGCGGATCACTGGACGCAGAATGCCGAGACCGGAGGAGGCCGCTTGGTTGGGGAGGCCTGCCACTTCGTGGATCTGTTGCGGTATCTGGCAGACAGCCCGATTAGCAAATTTCAGGTCATGACCATGGGGCGCAATCCGGCGATGTCGGTCGTCGATGACAAAGCCGTCATCTCGCTGCAGTTTGAAGACGGGTCGATAGGCACGATCCATTATCTGGCGAATGGCGGCAAGCGTTTCCCCAAGGAGAGGCTGGAGGTTTTTGCTGCGGATGCGGTTCTGCAATTGGACAACTATCGCGTCCTGCGCGGGTTCGATTGGCCAGGATTTAGTAAGAAGAGTCTGTGGGCGCAGGATAAAGGGCAGGCCGCCTGCGTTCAGGCATTTCTGGATGCGATCCGTGCAGGTACGGCGGCGCCCATTCCATTGGAACAAATCTGGGAGATTTCAAAGAGGTCAGTTGAAATCGCCGATGCAGCACGACTGTGAAAGCATCGCTCTACTTTCATACGATTCGGCATTTGCGCCCCGCCCAAATCTTCGGGCGTGTTCGCTTTAGATTCCATCGCCCCCGACCTGACCTTACCGCGCCGCCTGCGCGCAGGGCGCTAGTGGGTGCATGGGTATCACCATGCGAGCGCAAGCAAAGCATGGTTGCCGAGGATACCTTTGTCTTCTTGAATGAATCTAGATCGGTTACAAGCAGCGCGGCGTGGAACGATCCAGCCACAGAAAAATTGTGGTTATATAACCTGCATTATTTCGATGATCTGCATGCCAAAGGTGCAACGAATCGTCGCGAATGGCATTCACACCTGATCGAGCGATGGATAGAGGAAAATCCACCCGGATACGGCAATGGCTGGGAGCCTTATCCCAGCTCTCTCAGGATCGTCAACTGGATCAAATGGGAGTTGAGCGGAGGAGTGCTTTCGCCACGAGCGGTCGCCAGTCTTGCAGTACAGATCCGTTTTCTATGCGAACGGCTGGAGTTCCATCTGCTGGGTAACCATCTGCTGGCGAATGCCAAGGCGCTGATATTCGCGGGTGCATTTTTTGAACAAGCGGAGGCGGAGGAATGGTTGGCTAAGGGTTTGGCAATTTTGCGCCGTGAACTGCCAGAACAAATTCTAGCGGACGGTGGGCATTTCGAGCGCAGCCCGATGTATCACGGCATCATTCTGGAAGACCTGCTGGACATCGAGAACATCGGCAATGCCTATGGATTGGGAGCGATCGTCAAGGCAGAAACGATAGGAAAAATGAGGAGCTGGCTCACGGCAATGTGCCATCCGGATGGTGAGATCGCTTTTTTCAATGATGCTGCATTCGGTATCGCACCCGCCTTGGCGGACTTGGATGGCTACGCGGAACGATTGGGGTATCCGGTTCAGCAAGCGCCATACGATGGAGTGCTGTACTTGGCGGAGAGCGGCTATATCAGACTCCAAAATGGACGGGCCGTGCTCCTGGTAGATGCGGCACCCATCGGGCCGAGCTATCTTCCCGGTCACGCACATGCGGACACCTTGTCGTTCGAACTTTCTCTGTATGGACACCGGTTGATGGTGAACTCAGGCACATCCTGTTATGGCAGCGGGCTGGAACGCCAGCGCCAGCGCGGAACCTCTGCACACAACACTTTGGTCGTCGACAGACAGGATTCGTCGGAGGTATGGGGAGGGTTTCGTGTGGCGCGGCGAGCGCACGTGCGAACATTGGATATCGCAGAATCGACGGATGGCACACGCGTCGAGGCGAGCCATGATGGTTATCGGCGCTTGCCCGGTCGCAACCTGCATCGGCGCAGCTATTTGCTTAGCGATGGATTGCTGGTGATCGAAGATGAAGTCACCGGTGTGTTTGATCATGCCGAGATACATTTTCATCTTCATCCGGACATCATCGTGTCGGAAGCGGATGAGAGCAAAGTGTTATTGCGCATGGCTAACGGGAATATGGTCGATATGGTCATTCAGGGTGGCAATCTTCTTATTGAGCAGGCCACATGGCATCCGTATTTTGGAGTTTCCGCGCCAAACACCTGTCTAGTAGCAGTGTTGACGGAACTCAAGATCAGAACGGTCATTAAATGGGGAGAAAAAAGTTGAAGGTCTTGATATTGAGCTTTTACTTCAGGCCTGACCTGAGCGCGGGGTCGTTTCGCACCACCGCATTGGTCGATGCACTAAAGCAGCAGATGCCCGCCGGTGGGGTAATAGATGTGCTGACGACCCTGCCCAATCGCTACAGCAGTTTTTCAGTAGAAGCACAGGCTGAAGAAAGCGTGCCCGGATTATCGGTCATTCGTATTGCATTGCCGCCGCACCAGAGCGGAATGCTCGATCAAGCCAGGGCGTTTATTTCGTATGCACGCGAGGTGTTACGTCGAACAAGGGATCAGGAATACGACCTTGTCTATGCGACATCCTCGCGTTTAATGACGGCGGCGCTGGGAGCATGGGTCGCGCGCAAAAGAAACATCCCACTATATTTGGATATACGCGACATCTTTGTCGATACGATCAAGGATGTGCTGCCCAAGCATATGGCGATACTGGTGAAGCCGGCATTCGCACTGCTGGAGAGTTGGACGATCAACAGTGCACGCAAGGTTAATCTGGTATCGCACGGTTTCGCCGGATATTTCACAGCGCGATATCCAAAACAACGCTTTTCATATTTTACCAATGGGATCGACGATGAGTTCCTGTCCTTGGCTACGCCTGAATCGGGGGCAAAAACAGGGAATGTGCTGGAGGTTCTTTATGCGGGGAACTTGGGTGAAGGGCAAGGATTGCATGCGATCATTCCTAAACTAGCCAAAAAAATGCACTACCGAGTTCGGTTCAAGGTCATCGGCGACGGAGGACGAAAAGAGGCTTTGCGCGCCGCATTGGTCAGCGCTGGCGTGGACAATGTCGAGTTGTTGCCGCCGATGAAGCGGGAGCAATTGATAGAGGCATATCAAGCGGCAGATGTGCTATTCCTACACTTGAATGATTACGATGCATTCAGAAAAGTATTGCCCTCAAAACTCTTCGAGTACGGCGCGATGGGCAAACCAATCTGGGCCGGGGTATCAGGCTATCCGGCAGAGTTCGTGTGCACCGAGCTGGATAATGCGGTGGTCTTCCACCCATGCGATGCGGAAGAGGCAGAGCGAGTGTTTAATCAGCTTAGGTTGCATAATGAGCATCGAGATCAATTCGTTGCCAAATTTTCCCGAATAAATATTGCAAAGGAAATGGCTTTCGATATTATGAGCATGGTTAAGCTGCATTCATAGAACCTGGGTTTTGTAAGGTGTACATAAAGATGGAGTGCGGAGATGGAAAATAAGGTTTCGACAAATAGCAGTGTACAAAACGAAGAGGCGCGAATGGATAATACCGAAATCAGTCTGAAAGACATAGCGGACTTCATCAAGCGCAATCATAAGCAGATTGTGTTCGGCGGTTTGGCTGGGGTGCTGATTTCTGTGTCTTACATCGCGCTGATACCGAAGAGTTACGAGGCTGGCGGGATGCTGAGGATGGCCCAATTCGTTAACAGCAACAGCAACAGCAACAGCAACAGCAACAGCAACAGCAACAGCAACAGCAACAGCAACAGCAACAGCAACAGCAACAGCAACAGCAACAGCAACAGCAACAGCGAGGAACCCGCTGCGCTGATTCAGCGTTTGCGTGCGCCTACTGTTTATCCGGTGGAGGTGCGGCAAAGCTGTGGTGTACATGAGGATGGGGATTTCAACGATTATCTGGATGGCGTACTGAAGATCGAGGTAGTCAAGAATGTACCCAATGCAGTTGAAATACATGTACGTGCCACCAGCCAAGATCGTGCCATAAAATGTGCTGAGGCCGTAACAACAATGATCGCGGCGCAGCAGCGCGACTTGATCGATGAGCGTCTGGCAGGAAGACATAGTCAATTGACGGAATATCAGCGGGCCTTTGCATTTGAGCAGCAGCAACTAGAAAAGATTAAAAACGCCGATCTGGGCAAATTCGCCTACTTGGCGAAACTCGACCGTTTAAGCTGGTTGCGCACACGTATAGATGCGCTGCAAGAAGAGGCTATGTTGTCCCAGCTGCATCCGGCGAAATTGATTGCCCCCATTTATGCACCGTCCAAACCGGTTTCACGCAAGGTGAGATTGGTGCTGTTGTTAGGGGCTTTTTTGGGTTTGATGCTGGGCGTGCTGTATGCAATGTGGCGCGAAGGATGGCGCAAGGCGGTATGAGCATTTTATGACGTCGCGAATTTTAATTTCCGGTGCATCGGGTTTTGTCGGGCAGGCTGTCTGCACGCAGGCGGAGCGGCAAGGTTGGGCCATCCGAGCAGCGCTGCGTAAACCTGGGGAGCTGCCAGACGGTGTTGAGCCAGTCGTGGTAGGCGAAATAAGTGGCGTAACCGATTGGACCAGCGCTTTGCGCGATGTGGATGTAGTGATTCATCTCGCTGCCCGAGTGCATGTCATGTGCGAGAATGCAGAAAATCCTTTAGAGGAATTCCGTAAGGTAAATGTTGCCGGAACCGAGCATTTGGCACGCTCTGCGGCAGCGAGCGGGGTGAAGCGTCTGGTGTTCGTCAGCTCGATCAAAGTGAATGGGGAGGGTACTTTTCCAGTTTCTTCTTCACTGAAAAAAATCCCCCCTAGCCCTTCTACTGCAAAGTGCGAAACATTAAAACCAGTGTTTAGTGATACGGACGAGGCCAATCCGCAGGATCCCTATGGCGTTTCCAAATGGGAAGCCGAACAGGTGTTGCAACGGGTTGCTGCAGAAACGGGATTGGAAGTCGTTATCGTGCGCCCTCCTCTGATCTATGGCGCGGGCGTAAAGGGCAATTTCGCACAGATGCTCAAGGTGCTGGCCAAGGGCATTCCCTTGCCGCTGGCTTCAGTATGCAATTTGCGCAGCCTGGTTTTTATCGGGAACTTTGTTGACGCGCTGCTGACATGTGCAACGCACCCTGCGGCCTCAGGCCAAACCTATCTGGTGAGCGATGGTGAGGATGTGTCTACCCCTGATCTGCTGCGCCAGTTGGGTGCAGCAATGGGATGTCCAGCGCGTTTGTTGCCTTGCCCCCCGGCCTTGCTGAGACTGGCTGGGCGACTGTTTGGCAAATCAGATCAGATCGATCGGCTGCTGGGTTCACTGCAAGTGGATGGCAGCAAGATACGGCGCGAGTTGGGGTGGCAGCCGCCTTTTAGTTTGCAGGAAGGCTTGCGATTGACGGTAGTGCCTTGATTTTGCGCTTTACGGAATGACTCATTCCGTTTCTATTGCAATGGTCGACAGGGGTATAAAGTAAGCTTTATAAAAAGCGAGTGCAATATTTGCCTTATGGTGGTAAAAGTAGTAAATTACAACTTATTGTAATTAGCGGGGAAATCATGGAGCTAGCGCGCGTTACGGCCAAAGGACAGGCAACAATTCCCAAGCGCATCAGGGATGCCGCTCATATTCGGGAAGGTGATATGTTGGCGTTCGATCTGGATAGCAACAACCGGATCATTATTAAGCGGATTGATCCGTCGGTTGACTTGGAATTATCAGCGTTACAAGAGACGTTATCTGAATGGAACTCACCCCAGGACGAAGAGGCTTGGCGTGATCTTTAAAGCATTTGAAGTGGTTGCCGTTCCTTTCCCCTTCACAGATCGAGATGCTACAAAGCGCCGTCCGGCATTGGTGATTTCCAATAAAAGTTTTAATCAGCAACACCATCAGCTTGTGTTGGCCATGATCACCACGACCACTGATAACGTTTGGCCAAGTGATGTTCCATTAACGAATTGGCAAGCAGCCGGGCTTAAAGTGGCTTGCCACTTTCGTTTGAAATTGTTTACGCTGGATCAAAGCCTGGTTTTGAAGACTATCGGACATTTGTCACACAAAGATGTAAAAGCGGTACAAATTGTCCTAACTGAGTTTATTGATGTAGGTTAACCTGGATTGCTCATCATTTCGAAATTGCTCATATTTTTTGTTTGCTTCGATAGTGGGCTGATCAGGTCGTTAATCTATTTGGGATGTCATGTTTTTAATTAATTCTAATAACTCACCAGATCATCAGTTCCACGCATGCGTAAATCCAGCAAGGGAAGACTTGCCGCGTACCAGACGAATCCATGTTGTTGTCCCGCTTCGCGGTCAATTAATTAATCATCTGGATTCCCGCCTGCGCGGGAATGACGGAACCTCTGCACTCCCTGAATAAATTCATGAACCTTGTCCTGCCTTTTGTTGCGTCGCTGGTCACTTTTTTGCTGACCCATTTCATATTGAATAACAAGGCAACAAGCAAGATGCAAGACGTGCCTAATGAGCGCTCTTTGCACAACACACCTGTGCCTCGCATCGGCGGTGTGTCACTGATGGCGGGTGTATTGTCCGGTTGGGCTTTGATGTTCAACTCATTGGCTTGGTGGGCGGTGTTGCCACTGCTGGGTTTGTTGGTGGTTTCATTGCTCGACGATGTGCATAATTTGCCGGTGAAGCAGCGTTTTCTGGCGCATCTGATTGCTGCTGCGATCATGGTGGGTGGTTCCGGTTTATTTGCACAGCAAGGTGTGGTGATCACTATATTGGTGCTGCTGGCTACTGTATGGATGACCAATCTTTATAACTTCATGGATGGCTCCAATGGGCTGGCCGGCGGCATGGCGTTGTTCGGCTTCGGCATGTATGGCATCGCCGCATTGCTCGCCTACAATACGCCGCTGGCTTTGCTGAATTTTTGCATCGCTGCGGCAGCGGCGAGTTTTTTATATTTCAATTTCCACCCGGCCAAAATATTCATGGGCGATTCGGGTTCCATTCCGCTTGGCTTTCTTGCTGCTGCGATTGGTGTGTGGGGATGGCAGCAAGGCAGTTGGGCGGCGTGGTTCCCGTTGCTGGTGTTCTCCCCCTTTATTGTTGATGCGAGCGTTACGCTGGTTAAGCGCGCATTGCGTGGCGCTAAAGTCACCGAGGCGCACCGCGAGCATTATTACCAGAGACTGATACTGTTGGGCTGGGGGCATCGCAATGTTGCGCTGGCCGAATATGTGTTGATGCTGGCGGTCGGGATTTCTGCACTGTGCATGATAAACTATCCTTTTCCATGGTCGTTATTTCTTGCTTGGGGCGTGGTCTACACATGCCTTATGCTGTTACTGGAAGTGCGCTGGAAAAATTTCAAACGAGGGAAAAATGCTTAAGTCACGTTTAAACACCGGCATCGCCATGCTGCACGATGTGATTGCTGCGGCAGTCGCGTGGTGGGTCGCTTATCTGCTGCGCTTCAATTTCGATGTGCCTGTACAGTTTCAGGATGAAATTTGGCGCACCTTGATTTGGGTGGTGCCACTGCAGGTGGGCGTTTTTTGGGGGTTTGGCCTGTATCGCGGCATCTGGCGCTATGCCAGCGTGGACGACCTGCGCCGCATTCTGTTTGCCGTCATCGCAGCAACTGCACTTATTCCTCTTGTGCTTGGCCTGTTCCGCATGCAATTCATCGTTCCGCGGTCAGTTTTATTCATCGACCTGCTGTTGCTGTTGTTGGTCATGGGCGGCAGCCGTCTGCTATACCGGTTGTGGAAAGAGAATCTGCTGTATGGCGATTTTCATCTGCAGGGTGAGCCGGTGCTGGTGCTCGGTGCGGGTGCTGCAGGCATAGGCTTGTCTAAGGAGCTCTCGCGCAGCAGCGCCTGGCATCAGGTCGGCTTCCTGGATGACGATACAAATTGTCAAGGCTGCATTGTCAACGGCTTCAAGGTGCTGGGCAAACTGGATAGCTTGTCGCACTGGGCGCAACGGTTTGGTGTTACTCAGGCTATTATCGCCATGCCATCAGCCTCCCATCAGGTGCGTAAACACATAGTTGATCTGGCCAGTAGCTGTGACGTAAAGGCGCTGACCGTGCCATCGTTCGACGATTTGCTGAGTGGCCGGGTGGCTATTTCGCAATTGCGCGCGGTGGAGTTGGACGATTTGCTTGGACGCGATCCGGTGCAACTGGACGATGCCGGATTGCATGAATTGCTGACCGGCAAAACTGTGTTGATCACAGGCGCAGGCGGCTCAATAGGATCAGAGCTATGTCGGCAGATTGCGCGTTTTTCTCCGCAGACCTTGCTGCTGTTCGAGGCCAGTGAATTTGCTTTATACAACATGGAGCAGGAGCTCACCCGCACCTTTCCCCAGCTCACGATTATTTGTCTGGCCGGGGATGTACGCGATGAAAGCCGGGTTGAGCAGGTGTTTGCAGAATTTAAACCGGCAGTCGTATTTCATGCCGCAGCGTATAAGCATGTGCCGATGATGGAGCAGCAGAATTCCTGGCAGGCGGTGCGCAATAACGTATTTGGCACTTGGTGTGTGGCGAGCACAGCACAGCGCCATGGCGCGGGAAAATTCGTGTTGATCTCCACCGACAAGGCAGTGAATCCAACCAATGTAATGGGCACCACCAAGCGTCTGGCCGAGATGGTGTGCCAGGGTTTGCAGCAGGCGAGCGGCACCCACTTCGTGATGGTGCGCTTCGGCAATGTGCTGGGCAGTACCGGCAGCGTGATTCCAAAATTCTGTGAACAGATTGCCAAGGGCGGCCCGGTTACGGTGACCCATCCGGACATCACCCGTTACTTTATGTCCATCCCGGAGGCGGCACAATTAGTATTGCAGGCGGGTTTAATGGGCGAGGGTGGCAAGATTTTTGTGCTGGATATGGGCGAACCGGTGAAGATCGTTGATCTGGCGCGAGATCTGATTCGCTTGTCCGGTTTGAAGGAAGAAGACATCAAAATAGAATTCAGCGGCCTGCGTCCAGGTGAAAAGCTGTATGAAGAATTGCTCGCCGATAATGAGCATACATTGGTTACACCTCACCCCAAGCTGCGCATTGCCCAGGCACGCACCGTGGATGCCGTTTGGGTGAACGAACTGCTGGTATGGGTAGCTTCAACTACCGCGATTTGGCCTGATGATGCGGTGAAACAGCGTCTGCAACAACTAGTGCCGGAATATGTTCCCACTAGCAATGGGAAATAAGCACCGCAAAAGATAGACAAACGTTGAACAAATCCTCCGTTCGGGATGAGCTTGTCGAACCATGAGCGTAGGGTGCATAACAATCAATATGTTATTGAGCTAGCCCTTCGACAAGCTCAGGGCGAACGGACTTGTTCAGTGTTTCCATAGAGCTATGCTACAAATTCAGAGGAATCAGATGTCCAGTTTGTCCATCATCATTATCACCAAGAACGAAGCGCGCAACATTCGCGAGTGTCTTGAGTCCGTAAAATGGGCAGATGAAATCATAGTGGTCGATTCCGGTAGCACGGACGATACCGTCGCCATTTGCCGCGAATTTACCCCGCATGTATATATCCAGGATTGGCCCGGATTCGGCATCCAGAAAAACCGTGCCTTGGGTTATGCGACAAAAGACTGGGTGTTGTCGCTGGATGCGGACGAACGTGTAACGCTCGAATTGCGCAGTGAAATCGAAAGCATAATGCGAGAAGGGGCCGCGCAGGGGTATGAAATTCCACGCCTGTCGAGCTTTTGTGGACGATATATACGCCATTCGGGTTGGTTTCCGGACTATGTAACACGACTGTTCCTGCGGCAGAGCGGGCAATTTACCAATGATCTGGTGCATGAGCGCGTCGTCATTAATGGGGCGGTTGCTCGTCTGAAACACTGCCTGCTTCATGAATCATTCCGCGATCTGGATCAATTGCTCGCCAAAATGAACCACTACTCGACAGCTGGTGCAGAAATGCTAAGTAAGAAGGGGCGCGATGCGACATTAAGTCAGGCGATACTCCACGGTCTCTGGGCGTTTATCCGTTCTTATTTCATTCGCGCCGGCTTCCTCGACGGGGCTGAGGGTTTTATGCTGGCAGTGTCTACGGCTGAGGGGACATACTACAGATATGTAAAACGTTTGATGATGCAACGGCAGGGTAATGCTGCCATGCTCAACATCGTAGAGCCGACGCTGATGTCAGATGCTGGGCACTGTCATAGCTTCATTAAAGCGCTCATTGCGGCGAGCACTGGTGATATCGCGTTTCGTCTGTGGGTGAATCGCCGGGCGGCGGTGACTTTCGATTCCGGGCACGTCGAAATGCGCAGGTATTTCAACCGCAGAATACGTCGACTGCAGAGCTACTTTCTGTACCGCAGACTGTTGAAATCGGAAAACAAATTATTTGTTTCGACCGCTGGACGAACTGACTTGCTGATGCTGAACTGGGCTGCGCGCGGCACTATCCCTCCAGGCAAAGTCTATCTCTATTTCCATTGGTTCAATCCCGGCAAAAACAAATTGCGCAGTTTGAAAAAAATGGCAGCCCGCCAGCCAAACTTGGTGATACTCGGGCCTACGCCATCGGTCGTCAATGTATTCAAGGACGCCGGATTTGCCGACGCCAGAGTGGTGCCCTACCCGATTACGCCACGCAATACGAATGATTTAAACAATCTCAATGCCTTCAGATATTTGCTCTATGCCGGTGCGGCGAGACAGGACAAAGGCTTCAAATATGTTGTTGATTTAATTAAGTATTTGCATGAGCGAAAATCTCAAATACCCATCACAATTCAAACCTCGGCCGAGCATTTCGGTAAGTGCGATGCTGAGACGATGGCCGATATCGAGCGATTAAAAGCTATTCCATATCCCTACCTCACCCTGCGAACAGAGGTGTTAAGCGCGACAGAGTATGAAGAATTGTTTTCCGGAGCGGTTGCAATCCAGCTCTATAGCACGACCGATTTTTCGGACAGGGTAAGCGGCATCACGCTGGATGCGTTCTCCGGCGGTTGTCCGGTGATTTCGACTTCGGGCACATGGATTGCGCGTATGGTTGAGAGGTTTGAGGCTGGAATTGTTCTGGATAGTACATCGCCTGAAACTGTGCTGAAAAGTGTGGAGACAATTATTTCGGATTATGCGCGATATAACGTAAATGCCAATCATGCAGGGCAAACTTTGCAGCAAGAAAATAGTGCGGATGCACTGTATAAGACACTCATAGAATAGATATCGTAGCGTGTAATAAAGTGTGTGTATTGTGGGCCTGCATGGCGATAAAGTAATGCAGCGGCGCTGATCGATACAGGCAGTTGAGGCAATTATTGGAATGCGGCAACCGGCAGCGTTGATGATAGGAATAATCGTCCATCACTGGATGGATGCTTGCTTGATCCGAATTCACGGGATCATTATTTTGAAACCTTTCTGTTCCTCATTGGTTTTTTTTCAACTCTGACACTTGATAGTCAACAAAAACATGGCTGACAAACATAAACAAAAGTGGCTAATACTCTCCCATTGTTTCAATATGGACGGCAGGGCAGCAAGCCTGACCATCACAGACAAGCTGCCCTTTTTGGCGGAAGCTGGCATAGAACCTGTCATCCTGAGTGGAGTCAGCGGGGAGCATGATAAAAACTTCAAGCATTATCAATTGATACCCTGGGGACCCGCGGGATTTCGCTTTGATATGAGGCATGTGATCGCCCGCCACCTGGGTCGAGGTTTCCGTTACCAGCTACTGGTTGGGCTGATGGGCTTGTTGCTTTCGCCATTCATTGCAGTTGAGCGTTTGCTATTGGGCTGGCAAAACCAGTGGTCATGGTCGTTGCCGGCTACATTGCGTAGTTTATGGCTGATTCATAAATACAAACCAAGCGTGTTATATACAACAGGCGGAGCCTATTCTGCGCATCTTGCGGGTTACTGGATAAAGCGTTTAACCGGCATAAAATGGATCGTCGAGGTGCATGATCCCATGGTGAAGCCGGGCACGATTCCCAAAACACGTGACGATAGATTGAATGCGTACATCGAGGGCCGCATTTGCAGATACGCTGATCTTGCCTGGTGGTTTACAGAAGGCGCGCTTCAAGGGGCGAGCCGGCGCCATCCAGAGTTAGGAAACAGGGGCGTTGTGATATTGCCGGGGGTGGCAAAGCCTACTGTCACTGGGAGGTATCAACGCGGCGAACAAATGATCATCAGCCACTTTGGTTCTCTTTCCGATACACGAAGCCTGAAACCGGTGGTTCAGGCTATCCACACCTTGTTGGAACGAAATTCCGGAATTCGTTCAAAGCTGCGCGTGCATATTTATGGCGGCACAATCGACAGATCGGCTAAGGCAGAGATTCTAAAATATGGCCTGGAGGATGTTTTCATTTCATTCGGACGGCTTGAACGGTCGGAAAAAACCGGGATGTCCGGCAGGGAGCAGGTTCTGGAGCGCATGTTTCAGGCTGACTGTTTGTTGCTGGTGCATGGCACTATTTCAGATTGCAGCGAATACATTCCATCCAAGTTGTATGAATATCTATGGACTGGCCGCCCTATCATTGCGCTGACCTATCAAAACCCGCAATTGGATCAGCTGGTGATAGAGCGGGGTGGATACGTGGCCAGTGGAGATAATCCCGGGCAGATTGTTGATGCGCTATCAAAAGCGTACATTGATTGGAAAGAGGAAAATCTTCCTCTTTCCAGACTGCCTGCCATTGGTGTACAACAAGCAGTACAATCAATTCTGAAGCTGGTAGGGTAATGTGTTAGGCTAGAGGCCGCTTTAACAAATTCATGTAAACAAAATTCAGGACTCCCCCTTTTTATGTATTTTCTTGCTTCGCTTAAAAATAAATTTCAAAGATCCTCATTGGAGGATACCTCAGAGCACTTGTTTCTGGGCAGGCAATGGAAGTCTATGGCTCGGCTTGAGAAGTTGGCAATTATTCTGATTGCTTTATCTCCCGCGCTCTACTTGGGAGTGAGGCACTGGACTACAAATTTATCCGTGCTGGCAGTACTAGTCGTTGTATATCACTTATTTCAGGTTCGAGCGAAGTTGAGGTTGATGCAGATCCCATATATCAGGGCTATCGCTTTAGTTTTCATAATCTATACGGCTGCGATCATGATCTCGCAATTGGGAAGGTTATCTTTTACTTATAAACCCTATCTGGAACAAGCAAGATGGGTAATTGGATTGCCTATTTTTATTTTCTTATATTACGTGCGCATCAACTTCGCAAAAATTCTCGATTGGGCTGCTCCAATCTGTGTTTTCGCAGCCTTTGTCAGTAGTGTTTACCTTGATCCTAGCGATGCCTGGGGGGACAGGGCCACAGTATCGTTTATGGATCCTCTCGCATTTGGGTTTATGAATTTGTCGATTGGATTAATGTGTTTTGCATCCGTTGCGGTTGATATTTATAAAAAAAATTATACGATTAATACGATGGTTAAGTTGTTAGCATTTGTGTTAGGCGTATACCTGTCCATTAGAAGTGGGAGCAGGTCTGGGTGGGCTGCCTTTCCTATTGTTATTTTGTTGGTTTCTTATATTTTATATAGGCCTAGATTGTGGCAGAGCCTGATGTTTTTTTTGTTTACATCTGCAGCAATGGTTGTTCTGTATCAAACCAATAGTGTCATTAAAGCTAGAGTTGATTTGGTTGCATTTGAGTTGCTGCAATACCCGTGGTTTGGAGGGATGGCACAAGACACTTCAGTTGGACTGAGAGTTACTTTTTATCGGCTTGGTTATTACTATTTTTCGCATAGCCCTCTCTTCGGCTGGGGGGAGCGAGGTTATGCTGATATAAAGGATGCGGCAGAGCTGCTGACTTTTTCAACTCAGTACGCTAGAGACTTTGCATTCGGCGCACTTTTTCACAGTGAATGGGTCACGCAGTCTGTACATTTTGGTATCTTCGGGCTGTTAGGAGTGTTTTGGGTTTTTTGGTTACCCATGAGATTGTTTGCCAATTTTATAAAATTGGGAAGCGACTATTTGAAAGTCGCATGTATGGGATTCTCATACATGATATGTCTATTAACCGCGTCTTTTAGCGATGAAGTTTTTAATTATAAAGCGATGATTGCGTTCACCGCTATTATTATTGCAGGGCTTTTAGCTACTGGCTTATCGTTAAAGGGTGGTGTGAATGAAAGTGTCTAGGGGGAGAGTAAACGGTTGCCAGGACAGTGAACCAAGTGTTATATGATTTGCGAAGAGCAGGAATCGAGCTTGGCCAACGTCCCGAGAATTTTCCTGTGCCATAACCATCTTTTAAATAGGCTGCGTGGTTGATTATGTAACAGTGTCAAACGCCGATGTTTCAGCCTCAGCTCCAACCCGTCGTTCCAGCAGCCACCTTCGCGTAGTCGCAAATATTCTTCGATAGCTTGCAGATTGCCTTCGCGTTGATGGTAAAGGTCAGCATCGGGATGTCGTTTCAGAAAAATTTTCTTGTTGCGTTTAATTAATGCCTTTGTTTTGGGATTGGTTGAGAAACTAGAGCTGCCCATGTGATATACAAATGCGTCTTCACATATCATCATGCTGATGCCTAAGGCTTTTGCACGCATACTGAAATCAGTATCTTCATAATAGCCTAAACCATAGATAGGGTCTAAACCTTGTAGTTCATTCCATAACGATCTGCGTATTGCAACGCAGAAAAAATCAAGTCTATAAGTAGGTATGAGCGTATGGCTAGGCAGATTCTGTAATTGCATAGCCTCTGCAATCACAGTTGGTTTATCACCCTGAAAATCGTAATTTTGACCATTTCCGGCAGCATTGGTGATAGGGCCAACCATGCCAACATTTTCAGGTTGTGATTTTAATGCGTTATATAGTGCATCAAGTGCGCCTGCAAGAAAAACGGTATCGCTGTTGACGAGCAGCAGCCACTCTGCGGTGGCCTGACTGGCTCCGAAATTCATTCCGCCAGCAAAACCGGTGTTGGATTCAAGATAGAACGTACGTACTTGGGAGTGATTTTTTATGTAATTGCGAATCTGCTCCGCGCTGTCATCAGGCGAACAGTTGTCTATAATCGTCAGTCTAAAAGCAGGATCTTTGATATCCGGGAGCAAAGAGTCCAAACAGGGTTGTGTGGTAGTCTGAAACTTGCCGTAACTGAGAAGAATAAGGTCAATATAAGGCTTACACATTATAATTTGGGTGAAAAGTCGGCCTCATGTAAGACCTATACAATATTTATGGAATAACATTATGAAAGACATTGTTTTATATTGCAAATCATATCATCATGATGTGCTGAGGGCGAAGCGTCTGGTAGATAGTATTGAAAAATTTAATATTGAAGGTTTGGAATTTTATATCTCGGTGCCAGAAGCAGATCGACAATTATTTCTAAATCGTGTTGGCTCGGGGCGTTGCAAATGGCTCTCAGATGAAGAGATTGTGTCTGCCAACCCGCATGCGAATGTAGAAAGAATGTACAAACTTCCAGGGGGGATTTCTCAGCAAGTCGTAAAGTCTGAGTTTTGGAGATTGGGAATAGCAGAGAATTATGTGTGCTTGGATTCAGACTCTATGTTCATTAAAGAGTTTGGAGAAAAAGACTTTATTTCTCAGGACGGCGTGCCATATACGGTGTGCCATCAAAGTAAAGAGTTGTTACAGTTGGCTGAAAATAAGAACAGGCATCAAATTGTCGAAGAATATACTTCGGAAAGCGAAGGGGGAAAAGCAATATTTACCAGGGTTGGTCCCAATTATGATTTTGGTCCACCACCAATGATTTGGTCATCTAAAGTGTGGAAAGATCTTTCTGATAAATATCTGGCTCCCAAAGGGATGACATTATGGGACGCCGTAGAATCTTTTCCTGCAGAAATTCGTTGGTATGGCGAGGCATTGTTGAAATTTAAAAGTATTCCGCTGTATCCGATTGAGCCGTTGTTCCGATTTTACCACTATGACTGGCAATATTTCACTTTGAAAAAACAGGGGGAAACGATCGAAAGATTGCGTCATCAATATTTAGGGGTCGTACTTCAATCAAATTGGGAATATGAGTCAGATTACGGGGCGCACCAGAAATCCATGTTGTCGAGAATAGCGCGAAAGTTGAGACGGCAGTTAAAGCGATTTCGTTAGCTATCGGCTTTGTCGCGGTGTACTGGATGCGTATCCATGACCATTCTGCCGCGACTGTCAGGCTGCATATTAAACTTTAATCCGGCGGCATTTGTTCATGTTTGATTTTTCTTGGCTATCAACTCCCAAGTCAGGTGGCTAAGACCACCCTTAAAATATTTATACCTGAAACGGCGCCATTGAAATTTTAATGAACTGTCACCATAGATCTCTTCGGGTAAAACAGACTTAACTAAAATTGTGTCAAAGCGCCCACTAAATCCATAGCGAGCAGCAAGAGGATCGTTGCCGCAAAAATATGAATGGGTCTCTTCAGTTATAAAGTTTACATGAGTTGGATCTTGAAAAGCCTGTTTTGCCGGGTAGGCTGGTGTTAATGCAAATAACTTACCATCGGGTTTAAGGACCCTCCATATCTCTTGCATAACCTCTATAAATGGAAAATGAATTTTGTTGTTAGCGTAGTTAATTGATTGGCGCGGAATATGTTCAAACAAGTCATACGCTGATACAGAGTCAAAATAATCTGTTGGATATGGGAATGGCTCCAACCCTAACTGACAAGCCCTTACCTCAGCGTCAACGAACTGGCTTGATTGATCGATGCCAAATAACTCATCGCAATTGTAAGGATTTCTCGGAAACCCACCACAACCCAAATCTAGATGTTTACTCACTTGATTCCTTCTATTTGATAAGAATTTAATTGCATATGCAAAATGTAATATGTAACAGCATAGTTGGCATCAAGTTTACAGTTTGAATACAAATATGCCCAGCAAATACTATTAACTAAACTTTAGACATTCGGCCCCTAATAGTTCAGGAAATCAGGAATGGAAAGAGATAAGTAAAGTGGTAGTAATTAAATAACAAAACTTGTCTGGTCTATCAGTAATGTATGCAGGGATAAATCAGCTGCAATTGAATAAATATCTGAAAGATGGATTTAACTTTGCTATTTTGGATCTTAATGACTCTTTGATCTTTTTTGTGAGTTTGATGTTGTAATACTTCCCTGTTCCACCGCCTACACCGCCTATGACAGGGGGTGTATTAAATATCACACCCTTCAAACGATTTTCCAAAATGACATTGCGAAAACTGTCTTCTATGCTCATGCCCGTAGTTCCGCCCAGATTTATATGCGCATCTATAAGATATTTAAAATAAAAATCCTTGCTGACCAGGTAAAATCTGGTGTCAATGTGATCAAAACAGGTTTTCTTGAGTGAAAACACATTTGAAAATGTGCCCTTGCACAAAAATTTTCCATTCCACTCGTCCAGACATTCCTTGAAATTTTCAACCCATAATTTCGCAGTGCATTTTGCAAAGAAATCGGACTGCTTTAAATGGTTAGAATTTTGCAATGCATACCTGATGATTTCCCCTTCGCCATAACCCTTGCCATGATATTGAACCAGATTTTTATCTGCCACAAAAAAAAGGCATTCGATATCGGCTTGGGAAAATTTTTCTTTTACTGCAGGAGCAAAATCAAATCCTGAGCTGTCGCATACAATCAAACGTATGCCGGGTGCAATGCTCAGCCATTTCTCAATAGACTCGAGCGTGTAGTTGATTCGCTCCGTTGGATCGGTCAACTTGACGGCATGGTCGGCTATATAGATACATGAGGTTAAGAGGACGGGGGGCAAATTCACATTCATGGTCCGGGGCCGGTTAACTCGTGCAGTAATAATTAAATTGAAGCTGTATCGGAAGGCGTTGAATTTTCACTGACAGTTTCATTCAGTTCAAACTGGATATGATGCAGCTGCGCATATACGCCGGTCTTGTCCAGCAATTCCCGGTGCGTGCCCATTTCCACGATCTGGCCTTTTTGCATAACTACAATGCGATCGGCTTTTTCGATGGTAGACAAGCGGTGTGCAATTACCAGCGTTGTGCGCCCACGCATTAATGTCTCCAGCGCGGCCTGTACATGACGTTCAGACTCGCTATCCAGTGCAGAGGTCGCCTCATCCAGTATCAGTATGGGTGCGTTCTTGAGTATGGCGCGCGCAATGGCGATGCGCTGTCGCTGTCCGCCGGACAGGCGTACACCCTTTTCCCCCACCAGCGTATTCAAGCCCTGTGGCATCTCCTTGATAAATTCCATTGCATGTGCAGCAGTCGCTGCCGCAATAATTTCAGCTTCCGGTACTTCGCGGATCTGGCCATAGGCGATATTCGCTGCCACAGTGTCGTTAAACAGCACAACCTCCTGGCTGACCAGCGCAATATTGGCGCGCAGGCTGGCGAGGGTCAGGTCGGCAAGATCGTGTCCATCCAGCGTAATGCGCCCAGAGGTGGGAGAATAAAAACGTGGCACCAGATTTGCGATGGTTGTTTTGCCGCTGCCGGATGCGCCTACCAGTGCAACGGACTGCCCTGCGGGAATATCCAGGCAAATATCGCGCAAAGCCAAGCGTGCATCCGCGTGGTCTGGCTGGTAACTGAAGTTCACATGCTCAAAAGCAATTGTTCCCTTGGCGCGCTCGATTTCTATCTTGCCCGTATCGCTTTCGTTAGGCGTGTCCAGCAGCTCGAATACGCTTTCTGCAGCGGCCAATCCATTTTGCAGGTAGACGCTCACACCGGCTATGCGTTTCAGTGGCGAAGTCAACATCATCATCGCTACAATATAGGACAAAAATTCACCAACCGTTTTGCCATCGGTACGCGATTGTTCTATGGCCAGATAAAAGAGAAACGCCAGTGCAAACGCCGCGACCATTTGCACGATAGGTACGTTTGCTGCGTTTGCTGCGGTTTGTTTCATTGAGTAGCGGCGCACCCAGTTGGCACGATCGCTAAAGCGTTCGCTTTCATATTGCTGCCCGCCAAATAGTTTAACAACTTTATGTGCGGTAATACTCTCTTCAATTACCTGTGTCACATTGCCCATTGCCCGTTGCGAGTCACGGCTGGAACTGCGCATGCGGACATTGATCACGCGTATGACCATCGCAATGACAGGCAACATGATCAGCGTGATCATGGTGAGTTTCCAGTTAAGGTAAAGCAGCCAGCCCATCAGGCCAACAATGATAATACTGTCGCGTATCGTAACTGTAACCACGTTGGTGGCGGCTTCTGTGACGCGTGTCACATCAAAAGTGAATTTGGAGATCAGTTGACCCGTTGCATGGTCGTCATAGTAGCGCGTATGTAATGTCATCAGCTTGCGAAACATCTCATTGCGCAAATCCATCACCACCTTGTCGCCCACCCAGCCTATGGTATAGGCGCTGACAAAAGATGCGATGCCTCTGACCAGAAAGATCAGCAGTATAAATACGGGAACCAGGCGGATAATCGTTTCATCCCTGTTCACGAATGTGCCGTCCAGCATGGGTTTCAACAGGGCGGGCAGCAGCGGTTCTGTTGAAGCGGTGATCGCCGTTGCAACAATGGAAAGCAGGAAAATGCGCCAATAGGGCTTAACATAACTTAACAGGCGCAGATAGAGTTGGGAATTTGTAATGTTCATGATGCGCACTTTATCAGAAAACCCCTCCTTCTCACATGATAAGAATCGTCATCCAAGCTGATTAGTTATGAAATTCAGCAGGATGTTGCTGAGCGTTGTATATCGGCTACCCCCCCTCGTTATGATCCAATCTGTTAAAATTTTAAAGTATTCTGAAAAATTAAAGGCGGCGTCATGAAAAACATCCCGATTCTTATGTACCACAATATTGGCGAGCCGCCTGAAGGCGCAAGATTGCGCGGTCTTTATGTGCGTACGGGTGCTTTTGGCAGGCAAATGTGGCTGTTGAAATTGCTGGGTTATCAGGGACTTTCCATGTCGGAAGCCATGCCGTATTTGCGCGGCGAGAAAACCGGCAAAGTCGTCGCGATTACGTTCGACGATGGATACCTTGATACGCTGCAACAGGCCATGCCCATTCTGAACACCTTTGGCTTTCGCGCCACCTGTTATTTCGTCAGCAGTCGTACCGGCCAGTATAATGACTGGGATGCGGCCACGCTTAATGTTAAGAAAAAGCTGATGACGGATGATCAAATCAAGTCGTGGCATGCTGCTGGTATGGAGGTGGGGGCACATTCACGCACACACCCGCGCTTGTCAAAATGCACGGAGGAAGAATTGCAGACTGAGCTGGCGGGCAGCAAGGCTGACCTTGAGGCGCTGACGGGCGCACCTGTCACCCAGTTTTGCTATCCCTATGGTGACTTCGATGACCGTGTTGCCAATGCAGCGCGCAGCGCGGGGTATAGCGCCGCGACGACGGTAAATCGGGGGCGCACACGCCCCGGTGACGACCTCATGCTGCTACGGCGTGTGCTGATTAGCGGCAGCAACATGCTGTATCTGTTTATGCTGAAGCTGCTGACAAAATACGAGGACAAGCGCGGATGAAGCTATTGTTTGTCGGTAGCAATCGCGGCGGCGGCGGAACGGAGAGCCATTTCATCACGCTTGCGCGCACCATGCAGCAAGCGGGCCATTCCGTCGCTGCGATCGTTTATCCGGGATCGCCCATCCACACCGGATTGCTGGATAGCGGCGTGGTGTTACATGACGGCGTGTTTCGCAACGCATTTGATCCGCGTGGATTCCGCACGGTGTGGAAGGTATCCCGTCAGTACCGTCCGGACTGGATCATTGGCAGCTTCAGCAAGGAATACTGGCCATTGGCCATACTCGCCCGTTTGCTCGGAGTGAAACTGGCACTGTTTAAGCATATGGATTTCCCGATGCGACCGGCCACCAACTACTTTATTCCGCGTATGGCTGACCGCTTTATTGTGATTTCCGACTTCATGAAGAAAAAATTCATCGCACGCGGCGTGAAGGCTGAGCATATGCGGGTGTTGTACAATCCGCTGAATCTGGATTACTTCAAGCCTGACCCTGATTTGCGCCAGCTGACGCGCAAAAATCTGGGCTATGCGGATGATGACATCGTGTTGGGATTTCTGGGTGCGCTGCATCCGGATAAGGGGTTTTTGCAGCTGGCTGATGCGGCCAATCAGGCAATGTTCGCAATACCCAACCTGAAAGCCTTCTGGCTGGGTGATGGTCATGGTGCCGAAGCGCTGGACAAGATCATAAATGACGGTGGCTTTGCTTCACGTCATGCGCGGCATAAGTGGACCTCGGATGTGCGGCCGTTTTATGCGGCTATGGACATGCTGGCGATGCCATCGGTCGAGTCGGAAACCTTTGGCCGCGTCTCTATCGAGGCGCAAGCAAGCGGTGTTCCAGTGCTATGCAGCGATATCGGCGGCATACCGGAAACCTTGCTGCCCGATGTGACGGGAATGTTGTTGCCTCCCGGCGATATTGTCTTGTGGCGTGATGCGATCATTGAGCTGGCAAGCAATGTCGAGAAACGCTCGCAGATGGCCAGGCAGGGCAGGGTATGGGTCGAGCAGCGATTTAGCGCGCCAGTCATCGGCCGGGAATTTGAAGCGCTGTTGAAAGATGAAAACTACGGAAACACTGATTAAGTCACATTCGTCGTTCCCGCGAAGGCGGGAACCCAGTACAATCAATCAGATGGATCCCCGCCTGCGCGGGGATGACGACTTCATCAGCGCATCCTTAAGCAAGTTATTTAACATGAGCATTTACGCGGTAGGTGACATTCAGGGCTGCTACACAGAGCTAGAGCAAATGCTCAGGCTGATACAGTTCGACTCGCGCAAGGACCAACTGTGGCTGGTTGGCGATCTGGTGAACCGCGGTTCTGGTTCTTTGCAAGTGCTAAGGCTGATCAAGTCCATGGGCGATGCCGCGATTACCGTGCTGGGCAATCATGACCTGCACTTGCTCGCAGTGGCAGCAGGGGTGGCGAAGTTGCATCCCAGCGATACGCTGGACGAGATTCTTGCAGCGCCTGACCGCGATGAGCTGCTGACATGGTTGCGGCAGCAGCGCATGCTGCACGTGCAGGATAATTACGTGCTGTTGCATGCCGGTCTGCTGCCGGGATGGAGTATGGCAAAGGCGCAGCAACTGGCTCATGAAGTAGAACAGGCTCTGCGCGGTGCGGATTACATTACCTTCCTTGAAAAAATGTACGGCAACACGCCTCATGGTTGGGACGATACACTCACCGGCTACAGCCGTTTGCGTGTGATCACCAATGCGCTGAGCCGCATGCGGATTTGCTCTGCACAGGGCGAAATGCAATTCAAGTTCAAAGGGGAGCTAGGTGATGTGCCGGAAGGTTTCCTGCCATGGTTTGACATGCCGCAGCGCGCTACTGCAGACGCAACCGTGGTATTTGGACACTGGTCAGCGCTAGGGTTGATCGTCAAGCCAAACGTGATTGCGCTTGATACGGGTTGTTTGTGGGGTGGCGTTCTGACGGCAATACGGCTGCAAGACCGCAAGCTGTTTCAGGTGAAATGTTCCAAGCAGAAAACGAAGAAAGATTGGCAATAAACCCCAGACTTTGCGAGCACCCTTCGCGCCTTGCACGTAGAATTTTGAATTCTTGGTGCGCAATAAATTCTTCGCTTACCGCGCCTCCTCAAGCAAATTCAGCATCATCCCCTCCGCCTGGTTTAAATAGCTGCTGCCAACCAGGTTGCAGTGATTGAGGATGTGATACAGGTTGTACAGAGTTTTGCGCTTTGTATAACCCGCATCCAGTGGATAGGCGGCATGGTAGGCTTGATAAAACGCAGCGTCGAATCCGCCGAATAATTCTGTCATTGCGATGTCGGTCTCGCGGTCACCAAAATAGGGTGCGGGGTCGAATACTAGTGGCGTACTATCAAACAGAAACGCGTAGTTTCCACCCCATAAATCGCCATGCAATAAAGAGGGGGCAGGATAATATCCGGCAAACAGGTCGGGAAGCGCATCCATAATTTTGTGCCCCAATATCTGCAATTTACCACCGTAACCATTGTGCGCGGCATGGTCGAGTTGAAAGCCCAGTCTCTGCTCGCGCCAGAAACTTAACCAATCGGGAGACCAGGTATTATGCTGCGGGTTCAGGGACAAAGTGTTATCTCGATCCCAGCCAAACTGAGCAGCCTGAACACGATGCAGCGCGGCAAGCTGTGCGCCTAACACATCATTATTACCGTTGCGGTAAAGATCGAAATGCTCAAGCACGATAAATGCGTGCTGGCTGGCAACGCCGTGGGCGATAACACGCGGCACCCGCAGCGTGTGCGTAGCGGCAAGTGCAGCAAGGCCAGCGCGCTCCGCTGTGAACATTGCAGTCTTGTCAGCGGAATTGAGTTTCACAAAGTAGTGAACCTTGCCATCAGTAAGGCCGGATTCAGTTCTGCCTTCAAGATGCCATGCCTGATTGGTATAACCGCCTGAAATGGGGGAGGCGTGAACAATGGTAAACAAGCAGGCCGTGGCGTCGCTAATATTGCCAGATATTTTTTTCCAGTTAATCATTTTTAAATGGGGCAGTGCTCATCGTTGCCAAATTATTGATGTCAGTCCACCATGCGAGCCAGGAATTTATGAGGTTGCGAGCAGATGTGGCCGTTGGCGAAAACCATCGTTATTCACAATCGTAACAGGATAGGAATTCGCCAGTCAAAGATGCGCATCTGCAATGAATTCGGGCGAGATTGTGCATGCCCGTATCTAGTTTATAGAAAGCTGATATTACTGCCAGATAGATTCGGGGGAAACGTGGCATGCAATAATCAAACTGGACTCCATTTGGTGTGGGCCGCGCTAGTGCGATTGATCTGAAAAGACCGCCTGGCTGGGATGATTGCGCGTAATCTTTATGGAATGCCCGCTTTAGCGGTGGCGGACGCATCTGGCAACAGAGACAGGTCGCCGAATCCTGTGTTAGAGTATTTCCTTGTATCAGGTAACAAGAGGTAGGTTAAAGTAATATTGGGTAATTTGAAACTCATGCACATCAGGGGGATATATGACAGTTGCAAAGCATGTAATGACGAAGGAGGAAAAGAAGGTAATTTTCGCCTCCTCATTGGGGACGGTTTTTGAATGGTACGATTTTTATCTATACGGTTCATTAGCGGCCGTTATTGGTAAGCAATTCTTCTCGGGAGTTAATGAAACCACGGCTTTTATTTTCGCTCTGATGGCATTTGCCGCCGGCTTTGCGGTACGCCCCTTTGGCGCGTTGGTATTCGGTCGCCTTGGCGACCTGGTCGGGCGCAAATACACCTTTTTGGTAACGATTATGATCATGGGTCTGTCCACCTTTGTGGTGGGCCTGCTGCCGAGTTACGCGAGTATCGGCATTGCAGCGCCCATTATCTTGGTAGCCTTGCGCATGTTGCAAGGTTTGGCACTGGGTGGCGAATATGGTGGCGCGGCAACCTACGTGGCGGAGCATGCGCCACGCAACAAGCGTGGTGCTTTCACCGCATGGATACAGACCACGGCTACACTGGGTCTGTTCCTGTCGCTGATCGTCATCATGCTGACACGCAGTTTTACCGGCCCGGATTTCGATGTTTGGGGCTGGCGTATCCCGTTCCTGGTTTCCATCGTGTTACTGGGTGTATCGATGTGGATACGTCTGTCGCTGAATGAGTCCCCTGCCTTCGTAAAAATGAAAGAAGAGGGTACTCGCTCTAAGGCACCTCTGACAGAGTCGTTTGGCCAATGGAAAAATGCGCGCTTTGTGTTGCTGGCCCTGTTCGGCTTGGTAATTGGCCAGGCAGTGGTATGGTACACAGGTCAGTTTTACGCGCTGTTCTTCCTCACCCAGATGCTCAAGGTGGATGCGCAAAATGCCAACCTGCTGATCGCTGGCTCGCTGATTATCGCCACTCCGTTCTTCGTGGTGTTCGGTTCGCTGTCCGATAAAATCGGGCGCAAACCTATCATCATGGCGGGCTGTCTGATTGCCGCGCTGACTTACTTCCCGATCTTCAGCGGGCTGACACACTTTGCCAATCCGGCGCTGGAAGCGGCACAAAAAACCTCACCTGTTACCATTGTTGCCGATCCTGCTGCGTGTACCTTCCAGTTTGACCCTATCGGCAAGGCCAAGTTTTTGGACTCTTGCGATATTGCAAAGGGTGCGCTGGCCAGAGCAGGTGTCGCTTACGCAAATGAGGCGGCACCGGCAGGCACGGTTGCTTCTGTCAAGATCGGCGAGAAGGTGATCAGCAGCTTTGAAGGCACTGTGCTGGACAAGGATGCTTTCAAGGTTAAGAGCAAGGAATTTAACGATGCTCTGGCCGCTGCCATCAAGGACGCGGGTTACCCAGCCAAGGCTGATCCTAATCAAGTGAACAATCCTATGGTGCTGCTGTTGCTGACGATACTGGTGATTTACGTGACGATGGTATACGGCCCGATTGCGGCGATGCTGGTGGAGATGTTCCCGACACGCATACGTTACACCTCCATGTCGCTGCCTTACCATATTGGTAATGGCTGGTTTGGAGGCTTCCTGCCTACGGTGGCATTCGCACTGGTGGCATGGAAGGGTGATATTTACTTTGGCCTGTGGTACCCGGTCTGCTTCGCCTTAATGACTTTCGTGATTGGTATGGTTTTCATCAAAGAAACTTACCATGTTGATATTCATTCGACTTCAGTTGATTTGGCAGCGGTTCGATAAATCCAGGTAGTTAGCACCAAAAGCCCCTTCGCAGATGCGAAGGGGCTTTTTTTATCTATTTGATATTGTGAAAATAGCTAAGTTTTCATGGTGTCGATTACCGTTCGCTCGATAAAAACAACCGTTCATTCTTGAACACAACCGCTCATCTGCAAAGCCAACCTCGCAACCGTAACACTTTGACCTTACGTTTGGCTTCACATAATCTATAAGAACTTGGCAAACTTATCGAAAGGTAAGGACGCAAAGTCACCGGCCTAAGGGAAGCTAAGGTAGCGGGACTGCGACACGGATATTCGTCCGTGTGCATGATCCGTTGCGCACGTATTACCATCTCCCCACTGTGTCTTAAAATAAAGTAAAGGGGCATCCATATGCGCTTCGACAACCAAAAATATTGCATTGGTACGGTGTTTATTGCGTCGATATTATTGTCTGCGTGCGGCGGCAGCACGAATACCTCTCCAACTTCCTCAGAGCCTATCGTGGCTGCAACCGTTCCTGTCGTGACATCAACGGGTACCGATTTCTATTTAACGCTGCCAGACCATATTTGTGTCAGCGACCCTAAAGAATGTGACTATAACCCGGTTACTAACAAGCTGATTATCGCTGCCTTCACCGCAACCACCGGCGAGGTGAAATTTAATGGTGCGATTACGCCATTCTTTGTCGCGGCTGGCGGCCAGGTCGTGATTACGCTCGACCCCGCCGTGGTGCTGACGTCAAATGAGCTGGTAGAAGCAAAGGGCATCCATGTCACTGCGCTATCGCCCGTTTCCGTACATGTGGTTTCAGAAAATGCACATTCCGCAGACGGCTATCTTGCATTGCCGACGCCCGGTCTTGGCACAAAATATTACGTCATGTCGTACGCCAGTACGGGAGACACAGGATCGGAATTCGCGGTGGTTGCCACTCAGAATGCAACTACCGTCAGTATCACTCCCACTGCTGCCGGCGCGACGAGACCGGCCGGCGTTGCATTTACGGTTATGCTGAACGCGGGGGAAACCTACCAGCTCGCCAATCCGGCAAATGCCGATATGACGGCTACGCTGGTGACGTCCGACAAGCCCGTAGCCGTGTTCGGCGGGCATCTCTGCGCAAATATACCTTCTGACGTGGGGTATTGCGACTATCTGGTCGAACAGCTTCCCGACGTGTCACTGTGGGGGAAGACCTTCCATACCTCGCCGTTCAGCGGCCGCACGCGCTATACAGTACGCGTTATCGCAGCGCAGGATAACACCACTTTTACCACGGTGCCGGCAGGACTGGTCGGAACCTTGAATGCAGGCCAGTTCGTTGATGTAGTCCTGTCCGGCGCCGCTGAATTCGTGTCCAGCAACCCCGTGCTCGTGGCTCAGTTCATGCACGGTTATGCAGATGACAGCGCATGGAAAGGAGACCCGAGCATGGTTCTGGTTACGCCTGCCGAAATGGGGATGAACGATGCGACGTTTGGGGTGCATGGCCTTGCCGGAACCGTTGGAGGCTATATGAATATCGTGACAGAAACCGCATCTCTTGCAGGCCTGACCCTGGACAATGTGGCGGTGAACACGGCACTTTTCACCCCGATAGGTGGTACCAGCATTTATTCGCATGCAACCATTCCGCTGGCAACCGGAGCGCATACGCTTCTGGGCACAGTTCCATATAGCGCATTTGTCTATGGTTATGGCGCCACTGCCTGGAATGCCGTTTCCTATGCTTATCCGGTGGCGGCGAAACTGTCCGCTGCATCCACTATCAATGCCGGGGCCTGTACTGATAACGATGATGAGTCGCATAGCGGCACGGGCCACGATGATCTTGATGAACTCCACACGGGAGAACATCCTCACCAGCACGCACACGACCATTCACACGACGGTGCTCACGATCATGCCCATGATGACGGCGATGACGAAGTTTGCCAAGAGTAAGCGCCATGAAAATCCTCGCTACAATGCTTGCGCATCTAGCCAGGCCGATGCCTTGGATATTGTCCGGTTTGCTGATGGCATCAGGTGGTGTGTATGCGCAAGAAACAATGCAGAAAATGCGTCAGCGTGCCGAAATGTCAAAACAGAAAACGGATACAAGATTGGCCTTTGAGAAGCTATTACAGAAGGCAGGAGAGTTGATCAAAGGCGGAAAACCTGCCGAAGCCTACGGCATGCTGGCGCCATTAGAGTTTGAGTATTCCGGTGAAGAGCGCTTTGATTATTTGATCGGCATCGCCGCACTGGACAGCGGCAAGCCAGACAAAGCGACACTCGCCTTCGAACGACTTTTGATGGTCAATCCGAACTTGGCAGCTGCACGCCTCGATATGGCACGATCCTATTACCAGTTGGGCGATATGCCTCGCGCCAGAGGCGAATTTGAAACGGTATTGAAACAAAATCCATCTGTGGCGGCCAAGACCGTCATTCAAAAATATCTGGATTCGATAGCCGCGCGGGAGTCCGGGAAAAAAAACGATCTCACAGGCTATATAGAGGGAATGACAGGCGCCGACAGCAACGTCAATTACGCCACCAGTCAGTCGCAAATTTTTGTTGATGTTCCAGGGATTAATGCCACGCTTGATCCGGGCAGCGTAAAAATTGCTGACAACTATTATGCGATGGCTGCTGGGGGCGAAGTCATTCACACCCCGAATGCGAGGTGGGGCCTGTATGTGGCTGCGGATATGCGCCAGCGGAGTAACATTTCGCAGAAAAATTTTGATACGCAAAGTCTTGATGCGCGCACCGGATTGATGTTCAAGACGGCAGCAGATCATTTGCGGGTGGGCTTATTGGGCAGTCGATACAACCTGGGGGGCGCGTACTATGGCGATAGCCGCGGTGTGAAAGGGGAGTGGCGGCACAAGTTCAGCCCTGCCAATCAGTTGACTGCATTTGTTCAGCATGCGGAATATCGTTTTGCCGATGTGCTCATGCAGCCGAATGATTATATACAGCAGACCGCTGGTGCAGGCTGGCTACATGTTTTGGCAAGTGGAAAATCATCGCTGTTCGGAAGCTTGTATTACGGCAGTGAGCTGGATATATCGACGATTGTAACGCCGTCCACTCCCGAAGGTGGACGGATTGACGGCGCCAGGCGCTTCAACGGAATGCGTATTGGCGGACAGACATCAATCAGTGACAACACCACCTTGTTCATTAATGCGGGAGGGCAAAATAGTGATTACAACAAGATCAATCACCTGTTTCTGCGCCAACGCAATGATCACCTCTATGACATGGCGCTCGGGGCAAGTTGGCGCTGGGACAGATTGTGGACGCTGCGCGCACAGCTGAGCTACTCAATCAACGATTCCAATATCGCGATTTATGACTATGACAGGACAGATGTTTCATTGACGGTTCGCCGTGATTTCCGGTGAGTCAACTTGAGAAAGGAGCAAATCGTGAGTACCGAAAAATATATTGCAGCTTTTCTATATGTCTTCCTGATAGTGGGGCACCAGGCCGCTTTTGCAGGAATTGCAGGCAATGTTCAGTTTGTGAACGGCAGCGTACAGGTAACCAGCGCTGCGGCGCGGACACAGGTGCTGCAGAAGGGCGATGCGGTTAATGAAAGCGATACTGTAACAACTGCAAAAGGTGCTTCGGCACAAATCAGGATGCGGGACGGCGGGTTTATTGTGATACGCCCCGACTCGCAACTCAAGTTCGATAGCTTTATATTCAACGGTAAGGAGGATGGCAGCGAGAGAAGTTTTTTCTCGCTGATAAAAGGCGGCATGCGCGCCATTACCGGGCTGATCGGGCAAAAGAACAAGAGTAATTATCGGATAGCTACAACCACTTCGACGATCGCCATACGGGGCACTGATCACGAAACTTTTGTGGTTCTGCCGGACAGCCCGTTAGCAGCAGTGGCTCCCGCCGGCACCTACAACAAGGTTAATCTGGGAGAGACTGCGATAATCAATGCAATAGGGTCGATCCCCGTAATGCCAAACCAGATGGGTTTTGCGGGGGCAGCCGATCAAATGCCCCAACTGCTGCCGATGAACCTCAATATATTCACCGTAACGCCATCCCCGCTTGCGCAAGCTCAAGGTGGCCAAGTGGAGGTGCGCGACGGCGTGGTGGTTGATAGTGCCATTGAGGGTCAAGAAGCTGCGACTGGAAGCGCGCTGCCCAAAAACAATATTCAAATACCCATCACGGGGCGCAGCGGAGGAAAAGCTGCGATTCCGATTCTTTTCTAGGCAGGAAGTTTGTCTGCGGGCAGCACACGCGGGACTGAAGGTGTTTTACAAGATAATGCGCTGGCCAAAATGCTGGTGATATAAAGCCATCAACTCCTGGCGCATAGGCTGGTGATTCTGGCCGCCACGGCTGGCGATCTTGAGCGAGCCCATCATCGATGCCAGTCGCCCGGTCGTTTCCCAGTCCCAGCCCTGCTGGATACCGTACAGCAAGCCTGCGCGATAGGCATCGCCGCAGCCGGTTGGGTCAATCACCGCTTCAGGCTTCGGTGTGGGAATCGAAATCTGTTTTCCGTCCGTATAGATTAACGAGCCATCGCCACCCAGCGTAACGATCAGGGCACGCACGGATTTTGCGATCTGCACCAGCGTCATGCCGGTCTTGTCCTGCAGCAGCTTCGCTTCGTAATCGTTTACGGTGACGTAGTCAGCCTGCTGGATAAAGCGCTTCAAATCCTCTCCGCTAAACATCGGCATGCCCTGGCCGGGATCGAATACAAAAGGGATCTTCGCTGCAACAAATTCCTCTGCGTGTTGAATCATGCCATCGCGCCCATCCGGTGAAACGATTCCTATGCTCACTTCTTTCGCGTCACTCACATGGTTAAGATGTGACATGCCCATCGCACCGGGGTGAAATGCAGTGATCTGGTTATCGTCGAGATCGGTCGTGATGAAAGCCTGGCCGGTGAAACTTCCAGGAATGTGGCGCAGGTGCTGCTGCGAGATGCCCAGATTATCAAGGCGTGCAGCATAGGGCGCAAAATCATCGCCAACAGTGGCCATCAGCAGCGGGTTGCCGCCTAGCAACTGCAGGTTATAAGCGATGTTGCCGGCACAGCCGCCATATTCGCGGCGCATCTCTGGTACCAGAAATGCCACATTCAAAATATGTATCTGTTCAGGAAGAATATGTTTCTTGAATTGGTCGTGAAACACCATAATGGTGTCGTAAGCCATTGAGCCGCAGATGAGTGCCTTCATAATGAACGCCTTGAAAATATTGAACTGCGAATTATAACAGCATCGGTGAACGCGATGCTCATGCAGAAACGCAGGCGAAAAAAACCCGCATTGCTGCGGGTTTTTTCTTGGCTACTGTCAACAATCAAGCTGACAGCGATTCATCCGTTACTGATTAGATGAACAGGCAAACGTCAGCTTCTCCGGCAAATTCCATGAAGGACGCCGCACCTACATAGTCAACACCGCCGATGAAGTCCTTCTTGTCAAACTCAAACAGGTCAACGGTCATCTGGCAGGCAACGAATTTAACATCGGCTTCGATGCACATGTCGCGCAACTCTTGCAGGGATGCAACGCCCTTGCTCTTGATTTTTTGCTTCATCATCATGGATGCCATGGCTTCCATGCCTGGCAATGCTTGTACGAAAACCGGCATAGGCACAGGCATAGGCATGGCCGGATTAGCCAGCGGGCTAACACGGATGCCATCCATGTTTTTGCGCAGCAGTTCCAGGCCGTAGAAGGTGCAAAATACTTGTACATCCCAACCGAGCGCGGCTGCGGTTGAAGCGAGGATAAGCGGCGGATAAGCCATATCCAGAGTACCCTTGGTTGCAATAATGCCCATCTTTTTCATGTTGATATCCTTATCAGTTGGAGGCTGCGTATGAGTCGAGAGGGAAAATTACTTCTTCTGCATCATAAAAATGTATTCGCCTTTTTCTTCAGCGGAAGACACCAGGGTATTGCCGGTTTGGTTGGCAAATGCCTGCATGTCTTTAACGGAGCCAGCGTCAGTAGAAATCACTTTGAGCACTTGTCCGGGAGTCATTTCAGCTAATGCTTTTTTAGTTTTAAGAATAGGAAGTGGGCAATTCATACCACGTGTATCAAGTTCTTTGTCAAAACTCATTATTAAATCTCCAGTAAATTAATGTTAAAAAAAGCATGTCCTAACCAGTTTTGGGTGGATTCTGCTATTAGGAAGAATCGGTTAACTAGCGTCTATAACTATTACGAGTAAACCCATGTAACCCATTTGGGGTATATGGATATTAGACCAAACAAATCAAATGCTAGCAAGCATTTCAGGGTTCCGTAAGGGCTCAGGTGTGTAAATTTACGACTCGCAGCTGTTGTTATTCTGCAACAGAAACAAGAAGAAAAAATTGTCAAACCTGGCCCAGTTTTTTTGGTGATAGAGGCTCCAAGTATTCAGGCTACTTTTTGGTAGTACAGATTCTGCGGATGATTTGCTTCGGCAAAGAAAAACCAGCGCTCAGCCAGCAAACCTATGTACTGAATGACGAATGCCACGATCAGCAGCTTGGGTGCTGACAGGCCGACAGCCAGTAATATCAGGGGCAGCACGAAAGTCAGAATGATGAAGCCCGGTTTGATTGCACGGATAAAGTTTGCACTTTTGCCGTGGAAAAATGCGCGCGTATTGAAAGAGCCTCCCATCGATCCTTGTGAGATTTGCACGATATGCGGGTGTTTGATACCGATGGCTGTGCTCAACGAGGACTTGGGTTTGATCCGCGAGTTGCGCCAAAGAGTAGCACTGCGGCCAATCAGGGCAAGCAGGGTGAGGACAATCGCCCAGCCGGCAAAAAAGACGATGAGTTCGGGTGCAACGATTGCCGCGAAGACGCTTGCCAGCAGAAAGCCGGATGCGCCGCCCAACAGAATAAAGTTAAGCGGTGTCAGCGGCGTGTGCCATTCCTGCATAAAGCGCAGGCACGCATAGATCATGCCGGTGCATACAAACAGTGCAAAGCTCAGCAAGGTGCCCACAGCGCCTAAAATAAGGGTGATGTCGACATTTCGGCTGCCGGCGAGTTCGATGACTGGGGTGTTGAGGTGAAACCAATGCGCCATGCCATACAGGAAAACCGTTCCCATAAACGCAGGCAGCACGATGACTTCGCGTGATAGCCATGAGGTGCGCCACCTGGCAGCGGAGCGCCAGGCGCGCTCCGGGTGGCCCAGGTGAAAGACGGAGGCAATTAATCCAGCCCCCAGAAACATCAGGGAGATAATGCTGCCTGTTGCATAAAACGAGCGGCTGTCCTGGTCCGGCAACAGGTCAAAGAGGGAATAAAGCTGCCCGGTGTAGAGGGCCAAAAACAGACCCTGGCCGACACCGATGAGCGTGGTGAGAAAAATAACTGAAAAAGGTGGTTTCATGCTTTTGGTCCTATTACCAGCTTGTGCTGTCGTCGAGAGTCGGTTGTTGGTGAGACGGTTTCGGTAGCTTGCCGTCGATTTTTAGCGGATTGTCGGCGCGCATCAGTTCGTCTTCGTGGATCGTCATGGTGGTTTTGCGACGCGGCAGATAATGGTTTGCCGGTTGCGTGCCCCATTCCGGCATCAGTGCATAACCGGCGTTCTCGCGGATGGCGCGCGACACGATCGATTCCGGATCATGCACGTCACCAAACAGGCGCGCACTGGTCGGGCACGCCATCACGCAGGAAGGCCTGCGGTCGGCCTCGGGCAGGGTGGTGCTATATATCCTGTCTACGCACAGGGTGCATTTCTTCATCACTTTCTGCTTTGCATCGATCTCGCGCGCGCCGTAAGGGCAAGCCCAGGAGCAATACTCGCAGCCTATGCATTTGTCGTAATCGACCAGCACGATGCCATCCTGCTGGCGCTTGTATGAGGCGCCGGTTGGGCACACCGGCACGCAGGGCGGTTCTTCGCAGTGCAGACATGATTTTGGAAAATGCACCGTCGCGGTTTGCGGGAAGGTGCCAACTTCAAAGGTCTGCACGCGGTTAAAAAAGGTGCCGGACGGATTGGCGCCGTAAGGATCGCTGTCGCTCAGCGGGCCGGCGGGGCCGGAAGTGTTCCACTCTTTGCAGCTGGTGACGCAGGCGTGGCAACCCACGCAAACGTTAAGGTCGATGACTAGGGCTAACTGGGTCATTTCGTTTTTCCATTTTTTGATTTTTTACCACCGGCAAAATACGCCAGCCATTTTCCAAAGTAGGGCTGGGTGCCGGGGTAAGGTTTAAGCGGTTCAAATTGCGGTGATGTCTGTTCCGGCTCACCTGCTTCCGCGGGATAGATGCGCACGCGCACATCGAACCACGCAGCCTGGCCGGTGATAGGGTCGGAGTTGGAGGTGGTGCCGCCTGTCTTGACCGGCAGTTCTTCTGAGATCACATGGTTGAGCAGGAAGCCAAGCTGTGATTCATTGGCGCTGGGCAACAGATTCCATGCGCCTGCGGATTTGCCGATCGCATTCCATGTCCATACCGTGCCGGGCTCCACCGATTCTGAATGGCGGCACATGCAACGCACTTTGCCCCACGGCGACTCTATCCACATCCAGCCACCATCGGCAATACCGGCTTCCTTGGCGGTGACAGTGTTCACCATCAGATAATTGTGGGTGTGTATCTGACGCAGCCAGGCGTTTTGCGAATCCCATGAGTGATACATAGCCATTGGCCGTTGTGTAATGGCGGCGAGCGGATATTTCTGCAAGTCTGTGATTTGCGTCTCCAGCGGCTCGTGGTAGAACGGCAAGGGATCGAAGTAGGTCTCGACGCGCTGCCGCAGATGCTTGGGCGGCTTGCGTGTGAGTCCCTTGCCCTGAGCAGCCAGGCGGAAGGTTTGCAGCACTTCGGAGTAGATGTGCAGCTGAATCGGATCGGAGTAGCGCGTGATGCGATTGCGCTGCGACCATTCCAGGTAACCCTTGTTCCAGTTGCGCATGTATTGATAGGAAGGTGGTAACTCGTGGTGATACACGCAGTTGTTCGCCTCGTACATTTCCAGCTGGCGCGGATTGGGTTCGCCAACCATCGCTTTTTCGCCGCCTTTGCCACGATAGCCGGAGAGGAAGCCAATACCTGACCCCGGAGCCGTTTCGTAGTTGACGATGAAGTCGGGGTAGTCGCGGAATTTGCGCGAGCCGTCCTGATTGGCAAATGCCGGCAGCTTGAGGCGTGAGCCGAGTTCGATCAGCACCTCCTGGAATGGCTTGCATTCGCCCTTGGGCGGGAAGATCGGCACGCGGATTGAATCCACCGGACCGTCAAATTCGGAGATTGGTCTGTCCAGCATCGACATTACGTCGTGACGTTCCAGGTACGTTGTATCCGGCAAAATCAGGTCGGCAAACGAAGTCATCTCTGACTCAAAGGCATCGCATACGACGAGGAAAGGAATCTTGTATTCGCCATTTTCTTCCTTGTCATTCAGCATCTTGCGCACTTCCACGGTGTTCATCGTGGAGTTCCAGCCCATATTGGCCATAAAGATCAGCAGGGTGTCGATTTTGTAGGGATCGCCGCGCCATGCATTGGTGATGACGTTGTGCATCAGGCCATGCACCGATAGCGGGTGTTCCCAGGAGAACGCCTTGTCGATACGCACCGGCTTGCCTTCGTCATCCACAAACAGATCGTCAGGATCGGCCGGCCAGCCCAGCGGCATGCCATCCAGAGGCGTGTCCGGCTGTACGGCCTTATGGTTGTTCGGGGTTTTTGCGCAGGGCGGAATAGGGCGCGGAAACGGCGCCTTGTGACGGAAACCACCCGGGCGGTCGATGGTGCCCAGCATCGACATCAGGATGGCGAGCGAGCGTATGGTGTGGAAGCCGTTGGAGTGCGCAGCCAGGCCGCGCATCGCATGGAACGCCACCGGATTGCCGGTCACGGTTTCGTGTTCCTTGCCCCACGAGTCGGTCCACGCGATCGGCAGGATCACCTTCTGGTCGCGCGCGGTGATGCCCATTTCGTAGGCTAGGCGGTGGATGGTCTCGGCGGGTATGCCGGTGATTTTTGCCGCCCATGCGGGGGTGTAATCTTTCACACGTTCCTGCAGTAACTGGAATGACGGTTTGACCGGTGTGCCGTCGGCGAGTTTGAACTCACCAAACAGGAAGGGATCGGCACCTTCGGCATGGGTGATCACCGGTTTGTCGCTGATACGGTCCCACCACAGCTTGTTTTGCGGATCGAAGCAGCCTTCTTCCTTGGGTACTTCGGAACGTACGAACATGCCGAATTCATCATGTTCCGCATCCAGATTTACCAGTTCGCCGGCATTAGTGTATCTCGCCAAAAATTCGCGGTCATACAGGCCCATTTCGATCAACTCGTGGATCAGCGCCAGCATCAGCGCGCCGTCGGTGCCGGGCTTGATTGGCACCCATTCGTCGGCAATGGCCGAGTAGCCGGTACGCACCGGGTTGATCGAGATGAAGCGGCCGCCGTCGCGCTTGAATTTGGAAATGGCGATCTTCATCGGATTGGAATGGTGATCCTCCGCCGTGCCTATCATGATGAATAACTTGGCGCGCTCAAGGTCAGGCCCGCCAAACTCCCAGAACGAGCCGCCGATGGTATAGATCATGCCGGCGGCCATGTTCACAGAACAGAAGCCGCCATGCGCCGCATAGTTGGGCGTACCAAACTGGCGCGCAAACAGGCCGGTGAGTGCCTGCATCTGGTCGCGTCCGGTAAACAACGCAAACTTCTTGGGATCGGTGGAGCGGATTTTTTGCAGGCGTTCGCTCAGGATGGAGAACGTCTGTTCCCAGCTGATGGGCTCGAAATCCCCCGCGCCGCGTTCGGCGCCCTTTTTGCGCAGCAGTGGCTGTGTCAGCCTGGCGGGCGAATACTGCTTCATGATGCCGGAGCTGCCCTTGGCGCAAATTACGCCATTGTTAAGCGGGTGGTTGGGATTGCCGTCAATGTAGCGTACTTCGCCATCGCGCAAATGTACGCGAATGCCGCAGCGACAAGCACACATGTAACAGGTGGTGGTACGCATTTCAAGCTTTGCGCCCACTGGGGTGGTCCCGATTGGGTCGTGTAATGGTGTCGATGACATAGACTATCGATTAAGTGTAGTTGATTGGAGTGTTAGTTGATTCAACCGGCGGGAAGTTCGATTCAATACCTTACGACTTTGATTCAAAACGAATGCCTGGAAAAGCCTCAAATATTAACATAATTTTTGAGATTAATTTCCGGCTGGCTGATAGAACTACGGGAAATGGCTAAAAGTAATAGATACCTTATAACCCTTATGGGTAGTTGCCATGAACCCTTAAGGGTTATCGTAGCTTAAAGGTTATTGGACTACTATCCTGCTGGGTAAGGGAGACAGGCAAAAAGTCTATATATAATAAGGCGTTAATATTAGAGGAGTATTATATGGCATTGGTAAATCCGCATGGTGGTGCAGGTCTCAATCCGTTGTTGCTTGAAGGTCAGGCGCTTAAGGCTGAGCAGGATCGTTCTAAAAAATTAACCCAAATCAAGGTTAGCTCGCGCGAAAAAGGCGACATAATCATGTTTGGCATCGGCGGTTTTACACCGCTGGATGGCTTTATGACCCACGCCGACTGGGCGGGTGTTTGCGATGGCATGAAAACCGCAAATGGTCTGTTTTGGCCTATCCCCATTACGCTTTCCGTTGCTCAGGCTACCGCTGATTCTCTTAAAACTGGCCAGGAAGTGGCGCTGGTTGATGCGGAAAACGGCGAAGTGCTGGCGACCATGATGGTCAGCGAGAAATACGTCATCGATAAGGCGCATGAATGCGCCATGGTGTTCAAAACGACTGATCCCAAGCATCCCGGCGTCAAAATGGTGATGGAGCAGGGTGACGTTAACCTGGCCGGTTCAATCAAGGTGTTGTCGCAGGGCGGTTTCCCCGAGAAATATCCCGAGTTGTTCAAAACCCCCAAGCAGACGCGTGAAATCTTCACCAAGATGGGCTGGTCCAAAATTGCCTGCTTCCAGACCCGTAACCCGATGCACCGCTCCCACGAGTATCTGGCAAAAATTGCCATTGAGGTGTGCGATGGCGTATTGATCCATTCGCTGCTGGGTAACCTCAAGCCTGGCGACATCCCCGCCGAAGTGCGCGCCAAGGCAATCGGTGTGCTGACCGAGAAATATTTTGTAAAAAAGACCGTGGTGCAGGCAGGTTATCCATTGGATATGCGTTATGCCGGCCCGCGCGAAGCGCTGCTGCATGCGGTATTCCGCCAGAATTACGGCTGCTCGCACCAGATTGTGGGTCGCGATCACGCCGGTGTGGGCAGCTACTACGGTCCATTTGACGCGCATCACATTTTTGATCATGTGCCAAAAGGCGCACTGGAAACAGAAGCGCTCAAGATTGATATTTCATTCTGGTGCTACAAGTGCGGCGGCATGGCTTCGGCCAAGACCTGCCCGCATGATGATGCAGATCGCCTGCAGGTTTCCGGCACTCAGTTGCGCAATGCCCTTTCCAAGGGTGAGGATGTGCCAGCCGAGTTCAGTCGTCCTGAGGTACTGAAGATTCTGAAGGAATATTACTCAAGCATCGACGGTAAATAACCGTCGCGGGTAGCTGCCCTGTGGCAGCGTGCAAACGCTGCCACAGGGTATCCGTTTTCGTAGGTGAATAATTTGGTAGTGAAGTTTTTTAACGTAATTTTAATGGAGGTAACACAATGCCAGCTTTTGTACGTACTGATAAATGCGATGGATGCAAGATCCATTACAAGATCCTGACGGATAACTAATTAAAATATAATTTTGAGCCTAACAAATTTGAGGAAATTTATATGTTATTGACCAACCCTTTTGCAGAGCTTTCAGCAGTAATCTCACCCAGCATCATGCAGGGCTACATCATCTTGATGGTCTTGCTGGTGATAGGAGGAACAATACTGGATATGATTCACAAGAAAAGCGCCAAGTATTTTTTTGAAAATGCAAAAAAAGCGAAGAAGAGCGCAACCCGGTCAGTGGGTGGCGGAGAGAAGGTAGCAATTGCTACTTCAGTGCTGGTAAAAGAAGTGTTGACTTCTGGCGAGTTTGACAATCCGAGACGCAGGCTTTCCCATCTGTTGACCATGTGGGGAACTATTATTTTTATTGTGACTACAGTAATTATGATTTTTGCCTATCCTACACCGGCAACGCCTACACCTGCCCTTGTGCCGCAGCTGTGGCATATCGGTGCGTTGATGCTGGCCGTTGGTGGATATTGGTTCTGGTTTGCTATCCGCGTTGACGTGTCTGCGGAAGGCCTTTCATGGTTCCGACTCGAGCGTGCGGATTTGTTCATTCTCTCGCTTCTGGCCACCTCGACTTTCGCATTAATCTGGTCATATACTGGCGGTGGATTAACCGTAGTCTTTGCCTTGTTCGTCCTGTCGAGCACAGTTCTTTTTGGCGGCGTATATTTTTCCAAGTTCGCTCATATGTTCTTTAAGCCCGCTGCGGCCTACCAGAAAAAAATTACCAGGGCCGATGGTTCTCGCGAGAATTTGCCTCCAGACTATGATTTGACTGATCCTGAAGTACAGCGCAAGTTTCCGGATATCCCACAATATATGGGCAAGAATCCGCCAAACATGGGGCTTTGTATCAAGGCTGAAAGAGCAAAACACTACTAATACTAATGTAGACTTGATTAATTAATATTTATAAGAAATAGAGGAGTATTTTATGCCAACCTTTGTATATATGACGCGTTGTGATGGTTGCGGAGAATGTGTTGACATCTGCCCGTCTGACATCATGCACATCGATAAAACCCTTCGTCGTGCTTACAATATCGAACCCAGTATGTGCTGGGAATGCTATTCCTGTGTAAAGGCCTGTCCGCATCACGCGATTGATGTGCGCGGTTATGCGGACTTTGCGCCACTTGGACACAGTGTTCGAGTGCTCCGTGATGAAGAGAAAGGCACGATTGCGTGGCGTATCAAGTTCCGCAACGGCAAGAAAGATATGGAGCTGCTTGCACCTATCACGACCAAGCCCTGGGGCTCGGCGACACCGAACCTCGCTGAGGTGCCTGCCCCCAGCAAGGAGATGCGCGACAGCCAACTGTTGTTCAATGAGCCTAAATATATCCGCATGGATGACGGTGGATTGCACACACTGCAATCCAATGGCCTGGAAATTAAAAAAGGGGTGCAATACTAATGAGTTACTCGACAATTATTGAAGACAATATCGACATTCTGGTTGTCGGTGCGGGCCTGGGCGGTACAGGTGCGGCATTCGAAGCAAGATATTGGGGACAGAACAAGAAGATCGTCATCGCCGAGAAGGCAAACATCATGCGTTCCGGCGCGGTAGCCCAGGGCCTGTATGCGATCAACTGTTACATGGGTACACGCTTTGGCGAGAACAATCCCGAAGATCATGTGCGCTATGCGCGTATCGACCTGATGGGTATGGTGCGTGAAGACTTGCTGTTTGACATGGCACGCCACGTAGACTCCGCTGTGCATAACTTCGAAGAATGGGGTCTGCCCATCATGCGCAACGAGAAGAAGGGTTCGTATCTGCGTGAAGGGCGTTGGCAGATCATGATTCATGGTGAATCCTACAAGCCTATCGTTGCTGAAGCAGCCAAGAAGTCAGCGGACAAGGTTTTCAACCGCATCTGCGTGACTCATCTCTTGATGGATGAATCCAAAGAGAACCGTGTTGCAGGAGCCGTGGGCTTTAATGTCCGCACGGGTAACTACCACGTGTTCAAGTCCAAGACCGTTATCTGTGGCGCCGGTGGCGCTTCCAACATCTTCAAGCCGCGTTCTGTTGGAGAAGGTGCGGGTCGTGTCTGGTACGCACCGTGGTCTTCGGGTTCAGCATACGGCCTGATGATCGAAGCCGGTGCAAAGATGACACAAATGGAAAACCGTATCGTACTGGCTCGCTTCAAGGATGGTTACGGTCCTGTTGGTGCCTACTTCCTGCATCTCAAGACCTATACCCAGAATGGCTACGGTGAAGAGTACGAGTCCAAGTGGTTCCCGGCACTTCAGGAAATGGTGGGCAAGGAATATCTGGATCCGGAAGTTTCGCACAGAACCCATAGGCCCATTCCGACCTGCCTGCGTAACCACGCTATCATCAACGAGGTTAACGCCGGTCGCGGCCCTATCCACATGGTCACCATGGAAGCCTTCCAGGATCCTCATCTTGAAGAGATCGGCTGGCACAACTTCCTCGGTATGACCGTTGGACAGGCGGTACTTTGGGCAGCCACAGACGTGGATCCCAAGTACGAAAACCCCGAGCTGACCACCTCCGAGCCTTATGTTATGGGTTCGCATGCTACCGGTTGCGGTGCCTGGTGTTCCGGTCCGGAAGATATATCTCCGCCAGAATACTACTGGGGCTATAACCGCATGACGACTATTGAAGGTCTGTTCGGTGCCGGTGATGCGGTAGGCGGTACACCTCACGCCTTCTCGTCAGGTTCTTTCACTGAAGGCCGTCTGGCTGCCAAGGCTGCCTGCAAATATATCGATGATGGCAAGGCAGAGGGCATCCGTGTTTCTGACGCTCAGATCAATCGCCGTAAGGAGCAAATCTTCAAGCCACTGGAAACTTACCGTGTTTACAGCAATGAAGTGGTTGCCGGCTCCGTTAATCCTAACTTCATCAATCCGAGACAGGGTCTTGATCGTTTGCAGAAGATGATGGATGAGTACTGTGGTGGTTTTGGTGTTAACTACATGACCAACGACAAGCTCTTGAACATCGGTCTGAAGAAGATGTCGATTCTGGGAGAAGATCTGGAAAATGTTGCCGCGTCTGACATCCATGAGCTGCTGCGTGCATGGGAGCTGAAGCATCGCTTCCTTACTTCTGAGAGTGTATTCCATCATACGCTGTTCCGTAAGGAAACACGTTGGCCGGGATACTACTACCGTGGTGATGTAATGAAGCTGGATGACAAGGACTGGCACGTACTGACAGTTTCTCGTCGTGATCCGAAGACGGGTGAGTACACAATGGAAAAAGCACCGCTCTACCACCTGGTAGGTGATGTGGAGAAAGCGGCGCCAGAAGCGCACTAAGCAAATGCAGGCTTGATTTACCAGCTTTGTACAATCAGGCCTGCAGCTGCGATAACTTGCTTTTTTATTAAAGAGGGCCGGCATATTTTTTGTTGGTCCTTTTTTTGTCTATTCAGCTAATATAATGACATTGCTATAGATGAAATTTTGAAACTCAGTGTAGGTGAGATATTTTATGAACATTCTTGAAAAAACAGATGAAGAGATTTTAGAGTTGGCCAGCCCGATGTGGGCTGATCTTATCAAGTACTCCAACGAAGGAAACTACGGTGCTTTCACGCGTAATTTTTCGAGCTCCTTTATTGCGGGTGCTAATGAGGTTGAAATGGGTAAGCAGTTTGCGAGAAGCGATCTTGCGAAAAACCTGTCAGATGATTATTCGTATCTTGGCATGATACGCCGTGGGGAGTATGTTACTGTTCTATACAAAGTGATAAACAAAAAAAATCAAAGTGAATGGCTGGGAAGACTGGTGCTGGGTTATGAAAAGGACAAGGTGAGAATTTTTGGCGCCACCTTATTTTAGGGTAATTTTATAAAAATGATTAATTAAATATGTCAGATACAATTGAAGACGAAAAATTCGTTGAACTGAATTACAAGGTCATCGATAGCAAAACCGGTGACGTACTCGTTACTGTGGATTATCCGCTGGGTTATGTTCATGGTGTGAATGATGTGATGTCTGAAGAAGTGACCAAGGAGCTGTATGGTAAAAAAATCGGCGATATCATTGAAGTGCCAGTAGACACTGCAAAGTTATACGGTGAGAGAGATGAATCACTGGTGTTTACCGATCGTATAGAAAATGTCCCGGAAGAATATCGGGAAATTGGTATGACTATCACCATGGAAAATGAAAAGGGCGAGCCCAGGGCTTTTATCGTCACTCGTTTCGATGATAAGACATTAACTGTCGATGGAAATAATCCACTGTGTGGAAGAGATGTCACCTTCATGCTCGAAGTCTTGACTATCCGTGACGCTACCGATGAAGAAATTGACCTTGGCGGAGCGGTTGGTGCCAATCCTGATATAAATGAAATACTCGAACGGGCACAATGAAATTCTCAACTAATTACATAATTTATCCCGAGAACAGGGCTCTGGAGCGCGCAATAGCAGATTCTATAGGCATGCTGAGTGCAGAGGTGGCTGTAGCGGCTGTTCCGGATACCAAGGTTGCTGTAGCGGATAATTTTCTTTACACACGGGGAAATTATGAGCAGCGCCGTTTCAGTTCTAAAATTTTTGAGAGTTTACGCGAGGCGCTTGAGGCATCGCTGGCAGACACTTCTGCCACAGATACTCTAACTGAAAAGACAAGCCGTGCCCGTGAGCCACTAATCTGGGCCGAGACACAGAACAACCTCGGGAATATCCTTGCGGCGCTGGGGCAGCAGAGGAGAGACGTTGAATTGTTTGAGCGGGCCATTCAGTGTTTCAACAATGCATTGGAGGAGTTCAGACAGGAAAGTGCGCCATTGAAATGGGCAGCAACGCAATATAACCTGGGCACGGCCAATCAGGCGCTTGGCCGGCTGCTTGAAACTACAAAGCCGTTTAAGATCGCTGTAGATGCTTACACCAATGCCTTGCTGGTCTGGACGCGAGATGGGTCGCCTGAAGACTGGATGTTTACGATGCATCAGCTTGGAAATACTTTCCATGCTTTCGGAAAACTGCTTAAAGGTAACCGTCAATTTCAAAAGTCCGTTGTTGCTTATAAGAATGCCCTTGCCATACTCGATGCGGATAATTATGCATTGGAGTTAACCGCTACCCATAATAACCGTGCTGTTGTATTGCATCATCTCGGTGAATCTGAAAGCAACCCTGAGCGCTTGGTGGAAGCTATCAGGGCATATGAAAAGGCGCTAACGGTCAGTATGGAGCAGCAACTGCCAATTCATCTGGCGGTGCTATGCAGGGTAAACAAGGCGACAGCACAGAATTTACTGGCAGAATTGACAAAAGATACCCGGCTTGCAGAAGAGCTGGCCGATGAGTTTGAAGTCATTATCGAATGTTTTTCGCATGCGCTTCAGCCACTTTGTTTAAGGCATTGCGAAGAGCAAATGAATAAGGCAAGATCGATGGCGCTTGTGAGTAGCGAAAGTTGCTGATTGGGGGGCGAGGTTTGTCGGCTGTAGAAAAAACAGAACAAAAGCGGGATCCGAACAATCCATGCTTGTTCTGCACAGATCCGCGTGGTGTATCGCTGGAACGTGAACTTGCTTTCAGTGCACGTGATACCTATCCGGCTAGTCCGGGCCATACCCTGGTTATCCCGCGTCGCCATGTGGCCAGTTTTTTCGATCTTACAGCCGAAGAGGTCAGTGCATGCATGGCGTTGATCACCGAGGAGCGCGCGTTACTGGACAAGGACTTCAAGCCTGATGGTTACAATATCGGCGTTAATGTGGGACAGGCAGCCGGTCAGAGTATTTTCCATGTTCATATCCACATCATTCCCCGCTACAAAGGGGATACTGAGAACCCTCAGGGTGGAGTGAGGCATGTGATACCAAAGAAGGGGCATTACACGCGTTAGTTAGTATAATGTACCAGTTAAGTGGGAGGGGCTGGCAACCTTTTAAAATACCTCCCGTTTTCAACCAGCAAGGAGATGTGATTATGAGTGATGACAATAAGCCGTTTTGCCGCCCCAAAATTCCCGATGGACATGCATTCCGTGTGACAACCCGTCAGAAAGAGATTACACCGGGAAAATTTTTTGTTGGCTATGAAACTACCTGGGAAGCAGCACAGAAAGAGGCTCCATACCAAACCCCCAAGAGGCCCTGAGCCAGTCAGCTGTACAGTACCTGGCAGGTTGTGCAGCTACTAAATTTGAAATTGGGTTTGTGAAAAGCACGCTATAAGAGCGTGCTTTTTTTATTCTGATATAAAGTCTATATGCGCTCAGAAAGCTGGTAATCAACATTTACAAAAGCACCAATTTCGGCCATGAAGCGGATCGTTCTTGCACCGAAACCTACATCGGGTACAGTCTTACCTTTGTCAGTAGACAATACCAGAACGACCCCGAATCTTGGCGACAGGTTGTGACTTTTTATCACTTGAAGAATTTTATCCTTGACCGGTTCAAGTTGTTTGGTGATGACGTCAGTCATTTTATATACATCAATATCATCAGTGTGGATCTGCGTCGATATTTCCCATGAACTAATTACGGGTTTATCCAGGGGGCTGTGAGCGCCGGATGCATTAATTGAAGTAGGTTCGATGCCAATAAGACGCGTGATGTCATCGGGATTGAAATGATAACCACTCAGTGCGAAATATGCCCGTCCTTCATTCGATGCCATGATTTTATCCTCAGTTAGAAATTAATTCGAAGGACGATTATAATGTATCGGACTTAACTCGGGGCACACATAAGCCGAAAGCTGCGGCACTCCGTTAACCGGTTTAAGGTTTGTTTCAATAAATAAGGTATTGTATTGACCGTGGTCGATATAAATTAGGTGATGTGACATGCTGTTAATGATCGACAATTACGATTCTTTTACCTACAACTTGGTGCAGTATTTTGCCGAGCTGGGTGCGGAAGTTGTGGTGCATCGCAATGATGGCATCACACTGGAAGAAATAGAAAAAATCAAGCCGGATCACATCGTGATTTCACCCGGACCGTGCACGCCCAACGAAGCGGGCATTTCCGTGGCTGCCATTAAACATTTTTCCGGCAAGATACCGTTGCTCGGCGTGTGTCTGGGTCACCAGAGCATAGGCCAGGCTTTTGGCGGCAAAATCATCCACGCCAAGCAGCTGATGCATGGCAAGACTTCACCCATCTTTCATAACAATACCAGTGTATTTCACGGCCTGCCGAGCCCGTTTACCGCCACCCGCTATCACTCGCTAGTCATCGAAAAAGAGACCATACCGGACTGCTTGGAAATCACCGCCTGGACGGAAGACGGGGAAATCATGGGCGTGCGCCACAAGACACTGGCTGTGCACGGCGTGCAGTTTCATCCGGAATCCATTCTGACCGAACACGGTCACGACATGCTGGATAATTTTCTGAAAGGAAAAAAATAGTCATGATTACCCCGCAACAAGCACTGGTGCGCCTGATCGAGCAGCGCGAGATTTTCTACGATGAGATGCTGTCACTGATGCGCCAGATCATGACGGGCGAAGTCTCTCCCGCACAAATTGCCGGTATACTGGTAGGTCTGCGCGTCAAAAAAGAAACCATAGGCGAGATCTCCGCAGCCGCATTCGTGATGCGCGAATTCGCCAGCAAGGTGCCGGTCACCAAGCGCGAACATCTGGTGGACACCTGCGGCACCGGCGGCGATGCCGCGCACACCTTCAATATCTCGACGGCAAGTGCATTGGTAGCGGCAGCTGCGGGTGCGCAGGTCGCCAAGCACGGCGGCCGTTCGGTGTCATCGACCTGCGGCTCGGCGGATGTGCTCGAAGCATTGGGTGTTAATCTCAACCTGACTCCGGAGCAGGTGGGAAAGAGCATTGATGAAATCGGCATTGGTTTCATGTTTGCGCCCAACTTTCATGGCGCGATGAAATACGCCGCACCGGTGCGGCGCGAGCTGGGTGTGCGCACCCTGTTCAATGTGCTGGGGCCGCTGACCAACCCGGCCGGAGCAGACAATCAGGTGATGGGCGTATTCCATCAGGATCTGGTCGGCATCCAGGCACGCGTATTGCAACGCCTGGGCAGCCGCCATGTGCTGGTCGTGAACGGCAGCGACGGTCTGGACGAGATCACCATCAGTGGGCACACCAACATCGCCGAACTGAAGGATGGACAGGTGAGTGAATACACCGTGACGCCGGAGCAGTTCGATTTGCACAATGCACCGCTGGACAGCATTCGTGTCGCCACCGTTGACGAGGCGAAAGCCATGCTGCTCAGTGTGCTGAATAATGAAGCCGGCGCGGCACGCGACATTGTGCAGCTCAATGCGGGTGCGGCGATTTACGCGGCGGGATTAACAGCTACGCTGGCAGATGGTGTCAAAAAAGCGGCAGAGGTAATTGCATCTGGCGCGGCGAAGCACAAACTGGCTGAATTGATTCGGCAGAGCCACTCTGCCTGATTTCCCCCCTCCCTAACCCTCTCCCAGCATCCGAAAAACTTTTGGCCGGGCATCCGGGAGAGGGGGCAAACGACGCTGCGCGAATTTCCGTTAATGCAGCCGTCACTGTCGGATAACGCATCACGAATTTCAATTCCTGTTTCAAGCGTGTATTTGTCAGTCGCCGCGATTCATTCATAAACGACAGCAGCATCGGCGACAGCACAGCCTGCGCTTCGGCACGGCTTATTCTGGGCGGGTGCGGCAACTCAAACGCATCCGCGACCGCATCGAAATATTCCCCCATTTTCATCTGGCTATCATCAACGGTGTGATACACGCGATTAGGCCGTGCATGGCGCAACGCAGCGATGACACTGCGCGCCAGATCATCGGCGTGGATGTGATTGGTGTAACCGTCGTCGTCAGCAACGATCGTCGGTGTGCCTTTGCGCAGCCGTTCCAAAGGCAGGCGATCTGCCGCGTAGATACCGGGCACACGCAGGATGCTGGCCTGCACACCGCTGCGTTGCGCCCACATGCGAATTTTATTTTCCGCATTGACGCGAAGTTGCGCACGGCTGCTCTGCGCATGAAGCGGGCGTGTTTCGGGTACTACATCACCGCCGCAGTCTCCATATACGCCGCTGGTGCCGATGTAGATCAGGCGCTGCGGCAATCTGCCGCGCGACAGGGCTGCGATGAGGTTGCGTGTGCGGGCATCAGTGCTGTTGCTCTGTGCCGCATGCGGCGGCGCAAAGTGCAGCACGATATGCGCAAGGCCGGATATTCGATGCAGGCTGTGCGGATGATCCAGATCTCCGGATATGGGCATTATTCCCGCTGTGCGCAATTCGGCAAAACGCGCAGGATTGCGCACCAGGCCAAACAGGCGGTAACGCGAGCGTAACAGCCTTGCAACCCGCATGGCTATATCGCCACAGCCTATAATCAGTATTCTGTTCATTCCGTTTTATTCAGGATGTCATTATCTTGGAATTATGCGTTAAAATCCTGCCTTTGCGTATCCAAGCTATTCATCATGTCATTTACCACTACCATTTTACCCAGCGGCCATAAATTTTCGGTAGAAGCTAGCGAAAATATCCTGGAAGCTGCGCTGAAGCAGGGGTACACCCTGCCTTACAGCTGTCGCGATGGGGTGTGTGGTGTGTGCAAGGGCAAGGTGTTGCAGGGTGAGGTAGATTACGGCAAGTATCAGGCGAGCACCTTGAGCGATGCCGAGAAGGCGGCGGGAATGGCGTTATTTTGCTGTGCAAAACCCAAGTCCGACTTGGTCATTGAGTGCCGTGAAGTGACTACTCTCAATGATATCCCGGTGAAGTTGTTGCCCACACGCGTGCACAAGCTGGAAAAGCTTGCGGATGACGTGATGGTCATTTATCTAAAATTGCCGGCGAGCGAGCGCCTGCAATTTCTTGCCGGACAATACATCGATATCCTGCAAAAAACCGGCAAGCCGCGCAGCTTTTCCCTGGCCAACGCGCCGCATGACGACGAATTCCTTGAGCTGCATGTGCGCAATATCGCGGGCGGCAGCTTTACCCATCATGTATTCAGCGAGATGAAAGAGCGCGATATCCTGCGCATTAAGGGTCCGCTCGGCACATTTTTCCTGCGCGAAGATTCGGACAAGCCCATTATTTTTGTAGCCAGCGGTACCGGCTTTGCGCCGATCAAGGCGATTATCGAACACGCGCTGCATATCGGCATGAAACGGTCCATGCATTTCTACTGGGGCGCGCGCAAACTGTCCGACCTGTACATGCTGGACAAGGCACGCGAGTGGGAGGCGCGCGGGATCAGGTTTACCCCGGTGCTGTCAGAGGCATTGGCGGAAGACAACTGGAAGGGGCGCACAGGATTTGTGCATGCCGCAGTGATGGAAGATTATGCCGACCTGTCCAGCTATCAGGTGTACGCATGCGGCGCGCCGGTTGTGGTGGAAGCAGCACATCGCGATTACACCACGCAACGCAAATTGCCGAATGATGAATTTTTCTCCGACGCATTTACCTTTATGCCCAAAGACTAAAGTGCTAATGAGTTTAAAAACCTGAAAATTCAGGGGCACTCGTGTCAGATTCCATTGATTCATTTAATATTTTCAACACGGGGTGTTCTATTCGTCATCCGATTAAAATCGCAATCCAGGCAATCGTTCAAGTTTGTTTTATTTTCGCTTTAACGCATGCTTTTGCGGCAGAATCCGAGCCTGCCGCCAAGCCCTATCGGCCTACGCTTTCAAATCCGGCCGATTTGTCCGTACCCGGCTGGCTGGAGCTTGAATTTGGCACGCAGCGCATCAAGGGGGGCGAAGACAAGTGGCGCGACAGTTATCCGGTTTTGGCCAAGCTGGCCTTTAGTGAGAATTGGGGCGTGCTGCTGGGCAGTGAACTGGCGGTGCAGCGCACTGACATCAGTGATCAAGTATTCAAGGGGAATGGCGATACCTTGTTTGTGATTAAACACCGTATTCCCACTGCCACAGATGGCAGCGCCTTTGGTATTGAGTTGGGCTACAAATCGCCTACCGCCAACGACACCATAGGCTCGGGCCAGCCAGATCAGATCCTGAATGGAATTTACAGCACGGAAATTGCAGGCCACGATATTGACCTGAATATTGGCGTAACTCATGTGGGCGGTGTTGCTGACGGTATTGATGCAAACCTGTATAGCTGGGCTGTAGCAGCAGGGCGCAATTTGAATGAGCAGTGGGGAGTTTTCGGCGAACTGAGCGGGACCGGGCAGCAGGGCAATTCTGCCACATCACAATTCATGGCGGGATGCACCTACAATCTGAGCAAGCGCGTGGTGTTGGATGCAGGCGCGTCCGCGGGGCTGACGCCTGCTTCACAGGAATGGACTCTCTTTGCCGGAGTAACAGCATTGCTAGGCAAGGTTTGGTAACAGAAAAATAGGGCCGGAACCCTTATTCTTCGAAGACTGGCATGCCTGCAATGATGTGCGGGGATGAAGGTGCCGGAGGCAAGATCATTTACTAGCGGGTGCTAACGGCAGGTCAGTATTTCTTCGAAAGCCGCATCTGCCCGCCATCCTGCTCTACACGAAATCGCTTCAACACATTCATGCCGAGCAGGGGCTGGTCCAGGTTGGGAGCAATGACTGCCTCCACCTCTCTTAGCGTGAACGATCCAAATCTGAATTTCTGAATTATGGTCGTGCAGGCACGGGTGTTGCCGTTCCCTGTTCTCATCGTAACCTGGGTGATGCAACGCAGGCCCGCAGAAGTTGCCACACTTTGCGGCAGTGTGACAATAGACGCGCCGGTATCAATCACAAAATTCAGAAAATAGTCATTAACCGCCCCGTCCACAAAATAATGGCCGTGATTCCCCTGTCCTATAACCAGCGGGCCGGATGAAGAGGGGGAGCCATCTTCATCCATTTTTGCTTCACTTGATGCGTTCCATGAAGAAACAGATTTGGTTTCTTCCGCGCAAGGTTTTTCCTGATAGCGCAAAGCGCCTTGCGGCTCCATGCATTTGTAGATGGTGGCAGCCTGTGCAGAGGGGGCTGACAGTATGGCAGCGGCAAATACTGTCGCAAGTGTGTGATGCATGGCCCATCCTTTCATCAGCTTAGGAGCGCTACTTGAACTGCATTGCCAGTTGATAATACCTCGACGCATCCTCGGGCTTGTGCAGCTTCTCGGCCAGTTGTGCCAGTGCGGTATAGGCTGCCCGGCTGGGCGACAGGCTATTGCTGGCATCCAGATAACTCTGTGCTTTGCCCCACAGGCCGTGATGCAGGCACAGCTTGCCCAGCGCCAGCAACAAGCCGGCATCGTCGCTATGCTGTTTTAGCCATTTCTCAGCCTGTTCGATCTGCCCTACGTTATTAGGTCCCTTGCAATCTCCGTACAGGGTGACCAGTTCGCTATCCCACTGTTCATTTAGACTATCGCTCAGGACCTTCTGGGCATTTTTGCAGTCCTGATATTTAATAAAATAACTCGCGGACAAGGCGGCGATTGAAGTGCGATGCTTAAAGTCGTCAGGGACTGATTCCCAGAGCGACTGCAAGTCCTTTAGATTTTGAGTCTGTGCACGCAGTTTCTCGAGCCATGCCTGTTGCCGCAAGTGCGCGGCAACGATGTCAGTGATGGCTGAACGTTTTTCCAACTGCGAAACAACGGCGAGCACGCCGTCCCAATTTCGTGCTTGTTGCAGCGCCTTGAGTTCCAGTTGCAGTGCGCCTATGTGTTTGTGCATGCCTGCTGCACTTAATTCTTTCAGGGAGTTGAGCGCCATTTCGGGCTGCTTTTGATCAAGCATGAATTCGGTTTTGGCGATCAGTCGCATGGTGGATTCGCCCACCGACTTTCCAGCGGTGCTGGCCAGGTAGTTGTCGCGCCTGGCGAATTCGCGCAACTCATGCGCAGAGCGCGCAGCGATAATGGTATTGATCCCCGAATTTTCACCTGACTCCATTGCACGCACGGCGGCCTTTTCAGCTGCGGCATAACGCCCTTCAAAAAATGCCGTCAGCGCTTCCGTCATCGCGGCACGTCCCTTGCTGAGGGCGCGTTGCTCGCGGAAAGTGCGCACATAGCCAGGCAAGCGCAGCACTGCGATCACGAGTCGCAATGAAAAATAGGTAAACACCAGCAGCGCAAGCAAACTCAGCACAAACAGTGTCAGTGAAAGTTCGATGCGATAGGGCGGATAGACCAATAACACGTAGCCGGGATTGTTGGCAGCGAGGGCCACTGCAACAGCTGCCATAAACAGTGCCAATAACCAGAATAGGAATTTCATCGCACGTCCTTTTCACGCGATGCGCGGTAATGGCGCACCGCTTCCAGACTGCTGCTGACATCAGGCAGTTCAATTTTGATCCTGGATGCATTCAGTTTCTGTAATGTATTTACCGCCTGTGCGCCATCGCCATTCTTGAAATCAAAATATAGCTTTATCCATTCCTGCGCTGTTTTTATATCATGTTTGAAGCTGGCCTCATCGCGCGTCAGCAGGGCCATGCGTGCAGAAAGCAAACGCAGTTTGAGGTTTTCGCGCAAAAAGAAAGTCTGTGTTGGTGACAATAGAGGCAGCTCACTCTGATGCGTATTCTCGATGCGTACCAAGTTTTTAATATCCTGCCACATCTCGCGCAACAGTTTTTGCCAGCCGCTATCGGTGGATACAGCGGTGGGTGTTAAACTTTCCTGGGGAGTGCGAATATCCTGCACCAGCGGCAAACGGTCCACCAGCGAAATGAGGCTGTCCAGACGAGCGTTTATCGCAGACACATCCACATCAGGCAAAGAGCGTAATTTATCCATATCGCTGTTGATGGCGCGGCGCAAGCTGCCCAATGCGGCTCTATCCAGGCGTTGCAGCCTGCTGTCAGCCTGCTGCATGGCTATCAATGCAGCCTTTACATTGGAGGCCAATTGCAGCTGTTGGCCTGCTATTAACAGAAGCTGCTCAACCTCGGCCAGCACCATCTGGTCGCGGCTGCTGGACATGTCCTGATAGAGTGTCTCAAGCGCGGCGCGCTGGCTTTGCGTTTCAGCATATTTGCTTTCCAGTACGCTGAGTTTGCCGCCCAGTTCGCGCACCAATTCCTGGCTTTGCAGCGTGAGTGTCTGCGTGGCTTTATTGCTTCCATCCACCTCCGCCAGACGGTGCGCAAGCGTTTGCTGAATCTGGTTAAGCTGCTGCTTGCCGTCGATCCATTGCCACAGAAATACCACAACCAGAACGGCCAGGGTGAGCTGTGTAAGATTCAGGTGCGAAATCGCCCTGGCCAGCGGATTTTTGTGAACAGGCGTGGAGGCAGTATTCTGCGGCTCGTCTGCAACATTGTTTTGTTCTGTCATTTTTGACCTCTTTTAAGCGCTGCCCATCCGATTAATTCAGACAGCAAGCCTTCATCTTCTGCAGTTGTGCTGACTATCTGCTGCCAGCCCAGCTTGCGCGCCGCTTGAGCAATACGCTCATGTGACACGAACAGGGGCAAGGCGGTGAACCTTAGCCTGCAGACCGGATTCAGCAACTCCCACAGATTATGCAGGGCCTCGCTGCTGCTCACACACAGCACATCGGGACGAGCAGCAAACAAGGCTGTAACGTCATGTTGCGGCTTGCTGCGGTGATAACAAGTTACGTATTCGACATTTGCGCCGCGAGATTTCAGCGTGTCGCCCAGCAATTCACGCCCACTGTCTCCGCGAAATATGACGATGTTTTTAGCCGCAACTTCCTGCAGCTCGGGCAATGCCAGCAAGGATTCGCTGTCGAACCGTAACTGTGGCGCAATGACCTTTTTTACGCCGTAATCATGTAACGCTTTGGCGCTGCTCAAGCCTACCGTAGCTACCTGCAGTGAGGCGGGCAGGCCGCCGGCGTGCTGAATCGCCGGCATGCCATAACGCACGGCATTGGGGCTGATAAAAATGGCCAGCTGAAATTGGTGTAGGCGTGCTGCCAGATCTCTCAATGGTCGCTCATCAGTCAGCGGTGTAATTTCCAGCAGCGGAAACTGAATACAGTTGCCGCCCAGTTCTGCAATGCTGCGTACTAGCGGTGCCGCCTGCTCGCGCGGGCGGGTTACCACGATGTTCAAACCTGCCAATGGCAGATTGTCAGTCATTCAGCGCCGCTAGGATTTCATCTGCACCCTGCGCGCGCAGCGCAGCAGCCACCGCATTGCCGAGCGCTTCAGGCGAATCGGCGCTGCCGGTTTGTTCGGCGCGTATCAGGCGCTTGCCATCCGGACTGGCAACGAATCCGCGCATCTGCAACTTGCCGCCCTTCACTTCGGCGAAGCCGCCCAGTGGCACTTGGCAGCTGCCCGCCAGCGCGCGACTCATGGCACGCTCTGCCAGTACACAGGCCGCAGTCTCTGCATCGTGCAGCGGGCGCAGCAGTGCTTCCAGGTCGGGACGGTCGGCGCGGCATTCGATGCCCAGTGCGCCTTGGCCGACTGCAGGCAGGCTGTTTTCCGGGCTGATCAAATCGCGTATGCGCTGTCCAAGTCCCAGGCGTTTAAGTCCGGCGGCGGCCAGAATGATGGCCGCATATTGTCCTTCGTCCAGCTTGCGCAAGCGCGTCTGCACGTTGCCGCGCAGCGGCTCGATATGCAAATGCGGGAAGCGGGCGCGCAGCTGGCTTTCGCGGCGCAGGCTGGAGGTGCCGACCACGCTGCCCGGTGGCAGTGCTTCGAGGCTGGCGTACTGGTTGGAAACAAAGGCATCGCGCGGATCCTCGCGCTTGCCGATGCAGCACAGCATAAAGCCGGGTGGCATATGCATGGGCACGTCCTTTAGAGAATGCACGGCGATATCGGCACGGCCTTCTTCAAGCGCGGTTTCCAACTCCTTGACGAACAAGCCCTTGCCGCCGATCTTGGACAGTGTGACATCGAGTATCTGATCACCCTGCGTGGTCATCCCCAGGATGCTAACTGCGGTTTTTGGGTATAATGCCAAAAGTTGATCCCGAATGTGCTCTGCCTGCCACATCGCCAATGCGCTTTCGCGCGATGCGATAACCAGTTTAGCGGGGGCGGGTTGCGCCTGAGATACATGATTCATTGGATTTTCCTGTGCCTATAGGGTACTGCCTCTAAACAACCTGAAGTTCCAAGTAAGATTAGGCGCGCAATAAATTTTTAATGCTGACATAGAATTGTCTATGCGAGCGCGAAGATTTATTGGATTACCCTGCACTCCCCTTTTGGGTCGTCTAGGGCAGGAAGCCATATCGCGAGGAAATTTGAGTGCTCAGAGATACCCTCTATTGGTTGATTGATTCGTAGTGCATTCTAACATGAGCCTGCCCCCGCGTTAAACCCGCGGTTGTTGAAGAAGATTAAAATGAACCTGTTACCGACCTCTGCCAATATTTCCAGTAAAGACCTTCCTCTGCGTGAAGATATCCGCCTGCTTGGGCGCATCCTTGGCGACACCTTGCGCGAACAGGAGGGCGATGCAACCTTTGAACTGATCGAAAATGTGCGCCGTTCTTCAGTGTTGTTCCGCAAAAATCAGGAAAACGCTGACCGTATTCAGCTTGAACATTTACTGGATCACCTGACACCGGGCGACACCCTGTCGGTAGTGAGAGCCTTCAGCTATTTCTCGCAGCTGTCGAATATTGCCGAAGACCTGCATCACAATCGCCGCCGCCGTGCGCATATGAAGAGCGGTTCCAAGCCGCAGGAAGGCAGTATTCAGCTGGCATTGGAGCGCTTGCTGGAAAAGAAGATCAGCCCGGAAGCGTTGCAGTCATTCTTTGACAAAGCGCTGGTCTCCCCCGTCCTGACCGCACACCCGACCGAAGTCCAGCGTAAGAGCATACTGGATTGTCAGCTGATCATCTCCAGCCTGTTGTCTGATCGTGATCGCATGGACATGACGCCGGAAGAGCTGGCGGACAATGAAGAGGCGCTGCGCCGCTTCGTGCTGATATTGTGGGATACGCGCATGCTGCGTTTCTCCAAGCTGAAGGTGCAGGACGAAATCAAAAACGGCCTGACTTTTTATGGACATACCTTCCTCAGGGAAATTCCCCAGCTTTACGCCAATCTGGAAAAACAGCTGGAAAAGCAATACGGGCAATCATTTACAGTCGCTCCTTTGCTGCGCGTAGGCAGCTGGATAGGCGGCGATCGTGACGGCAATCCTTTTGTCACTGCAGAGGTGATGAGCGATGCGGCCAAGCGTCATTCTGCTGTTGCGCTGGAATTTTATCTGGCGGAAACAAATTTGCTCGGCACACGCCTGAGCCTGTCTTCCCGTGTGGCTGAGGTGAGCGATGCGCTCCTGGAGTTTGCAGCCAAGTCGCCCGATAAATCCCCATCACGCGACGACGAGCCCTATCGCCGCGCGCTGATGGCCATCTACTCGCGCCTGGTAGCCACTGCCGAAAAACTGTCACATCGCGTGGAACACCTGCGCCAGGTGGATGAGAATGCGGTGCCTTATCCGAACCCGCAAGCATTTATAGCCGATCTCGATATCATGATCGACTCGCTCAATCATCATCACGCGGTTTATCTGGCACGCGGTCGCCTGGCTAACCTGCGCCGCGCGGCGGAGGTGTTCGGTTTCCATCTGGCGCCGCTGGATATGCGCCAGCACAGCGGCGTGCACGAACAGGTGGTGAGCGAGTTGATGGCTGTCGCAGGTGTCAGCGATTACCTGCAGCGCGACGAACTGGCGCGCAGGGAAACACTGCTGACAGCGTTGAAGCAGGGCAAGAAACTTGCCACCGACCTGGCCAAGTTCTCAGACACCACACAGGGCGAGCTGCGCATTATGCAGGCCGCCGCCGACATCCATCTGTCGTTCGGACGCTCTGCTCTGCCCAATTACATCATTTCAATGACCAAAGGCGTCAGCGACATGCTGGAAGTGGCGCTGATGGTGCAGCAGAGCGGATTGCTCGGTGTGAACGGCGGCGCAGCGCCAGCATTGCATCTCAATATTATTCCGCTGTTCGAGACCATCGATGACCTGCGCGGCAGCAGTCAGATCATGGACGAGCTGTTCTCTATTCCGTTCTACCGTGATCTGCTGCGGAGCCGCGACAACACGCAGGAAGTCATGCTGGGCTATTCGGACAGCAACAAGGACGGTGGCTATCTCACCGCCAACTGGGAGTTGTATAAAGCCGAGATCGAGCTGGTTCAGGTGTTCGAGAAACACGGCATCGAACTGCGCCTGTTCCACGGCCGCGGCGGCAGCGTGGGTCGCGGCGGAGGCCCCAGCTATGAGGCGATCCGTGCACAGCCACCCGGCAGCGTGAACGGCCAGATCCGCATCACCGAACAGGGCGAGGTCATCTCCAGCAAATACTCCAATCCGGAAATCGGCCGGCGCAATCTGGAAACACTGATCGCTGCTACCATGGAGGCCACACTGCTGCATCACCACGGCGATGACAGCACGATGCCTGAGTACCATCGCATCATGGAAGAGTTGAGCCTGGATGCGATAGCGGCTTATCGCAAGCTGGTATTTGAAACGCCTGGCTTCACCGATTATTTCTTTGCCGCCACACCGATACGCGAGATTGCAGATCTCAACATCGGCAGCCGCCCATCGGCACGCAAGGCGACGAATCGCATTGAAGACCTGCGTGCAATACCGTGGGTCTTCAGCTGGAGCAACAGCCGCGTGATCCTGCCGGGCTGGTACGGTTTCGGCAGCGCGGTGGAAAAATATCTGGAACGCCATGGTGCCGCCGGACTCAAGCAACTGCAGGCGATGAACAAAGACTGGGCTTTCTTCCGTGGTCTGCTGTCCAATATGGATATGGTGCTGTCCAAGACCGATATGGGCATTGCTTCGCGCTATGCACAGCTGGTCGCAGACGAAAAAGTTCGCCAGGAAATTTTCGGCATGATAGAAACGGAATGGCAGCGCACGACGTCGAAGCTGCTGGCAATCACCAAGAGCACCACGCTGTTGGCCGACAACCCCACCATGGCACGCAGCCTGACGACCCGCCTGCCCTACATTGACCCGCTTAACCACTTGCAGGTCATGTTGCTGGAACGTACGCGCGGAGGCGAAAGCAGCGAGCAATTACGCCGTGCTTTGCAAATTACCATCAATGGCATTGCCGCGGGCTTAAGAAACAGCGGATAATCATCCTCATGAAAACACTACGACTACTTGGCGTATTCTCATTCTGTCTGGCATGCGTGACAGTCAGCGGCTGTGCTTCAACGACAGCAGGCGGCGCAGTCGGCGCGCAGCGTTCACAACTGATGCTGGTCTCATCCGAAGAGCTGGAAAAAATGGCCGAGCAAAGCTATGCCAAGCTCAAGGCCGAGGCCAGCAGCAAGGGCGAGCTGAACCGTGACGCTGCCATGTTGAAACGGGTGCGTGCGATCGCGACGCAGATCAAACCGCATACCGCCGTTTTCAGAAAAGATGCACCCGCCTGGAATTGGGAAGTCAACGTCATCGACAGCAAAGAGCTAAACGCCTTCTGCATGCCCGGCGGCAAGATCATGTTTTATTCCGGCTTGATTACCCAGCTAAAAATGAGCGATGAAGAAATCGCCATCGTGATGGGACATGAAATCGCACACGCCCTGCGCGAACACTCGCGTGAACAGGTGTCGCAGGCGATTGCCGCGCAGACTGCTATTGGCATCGGCACGGCGTTGCTGGGACTAGGGCAGACCTCTGCCGATATATCCGGCACTGTTTATGACGCGCTGATCGCAACTCGATTCAGCCGCAACGACGAAAGCGAAGCCGACGACATCGGCCTGGAGCTATCGGCACGCTCAGGCTACGACCCGCGTGCAGGCGTGACCCTGTGGCAGAAAATGATAGCCGCAAAAAGTGGCGGCAATCCCCCGGAATTTTTGAGCAGCCACCCCGAGGACGCCAGTCGTATTCAGAGAATTCAATCGCTGCTGCCTACCGTGCTGCCGCTGTATGAGGCCGCAAAACGACCGGCGCCTTGATGCGTATATTGACGCTTCGTAGTCCTGTAGGGTGCGTCCCACGCACCATGGTGCGCACGGCATTTATGCCCTTCAGGGCGCACACTTTAATCATGCGGTTAGATCGAAGTGCCAAAAGCCCTGCAAATTAGTGCCAACTCAGCCACAAGGCCACACAAATAAAAAAGGACACCCTGAGGATGTCCTTTTTTATTTGGCGGAGAGGGTGGGATTCGAACCCACGGTAGGCATAAACCTACGCCTGATTTCGAGTCAGGTACATTCGACCACTCTGCCACCTCTCCGAGGCCGAGCATTTTACCTTAATGGGCAAAAATCGGGCAGAATGTTTCCATGCGCAACTTGTTACCCTTGAAAATTGCCACGCTCACAGCACTTTGTATCGTGCTTATCCTGAGCTTTAGAGCGGACGAGCCCCTTGCTGATTGGCGCAAGGGGGAGCTGGTGGCCATCCTGCCGCAGGCCGACAGCCCGGATCAGCAATTCAATCAGCATCTGGCCCGCCTATTTGCCGCCTATCTGGGCGTGAAGCTCAAGTCGCTTCAGCTTTATCCGTACCAGAGTACACGTGCACTGCAGAATCGCCAGGCGCATTTTTCTGCGATCGGTATGCGCGCCAACGAACCTGATGGCGAGATAAAATTTGGCGTTCCTTATCAGTCGGTTAGCGAGTCAGTGGTATGTAGTGGCAACCCCGCCAGAACGCTTGAGGAGTTGAGCTCAAGGGAAATTATTGTCATTGCCGGATCCGCGCAGGAGGCTGCTTTGCGAGCTGCGCAATTGAACAATCCCCAACTCAGTTGGAAGACCGTGGATCAAGCAAAGCCCGGCGACATGCTGGAAGAGGTGTCGAGTGGAGAGATAGACTGCACCATCGCGGATGAAGAACAGATCGCTTTTATGCGAAATTTTCATCCGACCCTGGAGGAAACTTTCGAGATCGCGGAGCCATCGCAATTGGCTTGGTCATTTGCGCGCGATGTGGATGCCGAGCTGTATGCGCAGATGGAAAAGTTTTTTACCTCGATCGAGGAAGATGGCACCCTGGATCGTTTGCTTGAGAGATTTTACGGGCACAATGAGCGCATCATGCCGTTTGATGCGGCGGCATTCCTGACCAGGACGAACACAGTTTTGCCGCGCTACAGGCCGCTGTTTGAAGAGGCCGCTTCTTTAACCGGAATCGAGTGGCAACTGCTGGCGGCAATGGCTTACCGGGAGTCGCACTGGAACCCACTGGCCACGTCGTATACCAAGGTTCGAGGCATGATGATGCTGACCGAAGATACCGCAGACCGCATGAGTGTCACTAATCGTCTGGATGCTCGCGAAAGCATTATGGCGGGGGCGCGCTATCTGCAATTGCTGAAAGAGCAGCTACCGCTGCGCATTGATGAGCCGGAGCGCACCTGGCTGGCGCTGGCTGCCTACAATCAGGGTATGGGGCATCTGGAGGATGCGCGCATGCTGTCACAACGACATGGTTTGAACCCGGACTCTTGGGGGGATGTGCAGAAAGTGATGCCGAAGCTGCGCAATCCGGGCGTCGCAAAAACACTCAAACATGGCTACGCGCGCGGCGGTGAAGCGGTTGTCTATGTTGAAACTGTGCGGCTGTATCATGACATGCTGAAACGCATATCACACGATGAATACAAGCAACTGTTGCCGCCCGATTACCAGATCAAGCTCAACGCCTGGTGAGTGAATGTAGGGTGCGTTCCACGCGCCGAAGATAGGGGTGCGTGTGACGCACCCTACAAATGCTATTGTTTGGGTGAAATAGTTTCCATGCCGCCCATATAGGGGCGCAACACATCGGGTACTCTCACGCTGCCATCAGCCTGTTGATAATTCTCCAGTATTGCCACCAGGGTGCGACCCACCGCCAGTCCTGAACCATTCACCGTATGCACCAGCTCCGGTTTGCCTTGCGCATTGCGGAAACGTGCGTGCATGCGGCGTGCCTGGAAGGCTTCGAAGTTGGAGCAGGAAGATATCTCGCGGTAGGTGTTCTGCGCGGGCAGCCACACTTCGATGTCGTAGGTCGTCGCGGAAGAGAAGCCCATGTCGCCAGTGCATAATTTCACCACGCGATAGGGCAGGCCCAGTTTCTGCAGAATGGTCTCGGCATGGCCGAGCAGGCTTTCCAGTGCGGCATAGGATTGTTCCGGGTGCACGATCTGAACCAGCTCGACTTTTTCAAACTGGTGCTGGCGTATCATGCCGCGCGTGTCGCGGCCATAGGAGCCGGCCTCGCTACGGAAGCAGGGGGTATGTGCCACATATTTCAGCGGCAGCTGTTCCAGCGGCGTGATGGTGTCGCGCACCATGTTGGTCACCGGCACTTCGGCGGTGGGGATCAGGTAAAAATTCTGTTCGCCTTGTTCACCCATCTGGCGCGGCACCTTGAACAGATCCTCTTCGAATTTTGGCAGTTGCCCGGTGCCGCGCATCGAGTCTGCGTTTACCAGATACGGCACATAGGTTTCGGTGTAGCCATGTTTATCGGTATGGGTGTCGAGCATGAACTGCGCCAGCGCCCGGTGCATGCGCGCCAGCGGGCCTTTCAGCAGGGAGAAACGCGAACCGCTGATCTTGGTCGCCGTTTCGAAATCCAGCCCCATCGCTTCGCCTACGCTGACATGATCTTTCACTTCGAAATCAAATTTTGGCGCTGTACCAACCTTGCGCACTTCTACATTGTCCGCCTCGGATTTTCCCTGCGGCACGCTGGCGTGGGGGGTATTGGGAATCACTGACAGGAAGGCTTGCATGTCCTGCTGGATGCGCTCCAGTTGAATTTCCAGCTGCTTGAGTTCATCTCCAAGATTGGCCACATCGGCCATGATCGCGGAGACGTCCTCGCCCTTGGCTTTGGCCTGACCGATCAGCTTGGAAGTTGAATTGCGCTTGGCCTGTAATTCCTGGGTGCGGGTCTGCACGGTTTTGCGTTCGCCTTCGAGCTGCTCGAAGCGCGCGGTGTCGAGAACGTAATTGCGGGTGGCGAGGCGGGCAGCCACTTCGGTTAATTCATTGCGTAGGGTTTGCAGGTCTAACATGTCATCCTCGATTCACTCTTCAATCAATGCGCATGGTGCGTGGGACGCACCCTACATTTTTTTCTTTGCTTCCGCATCCAGCTCGCGCAAATGTGCGAGCTTCTCCGCAATCTTCGCCTCCAGCCCGCGCTCGGTCGGCTGGTAAAAGCTCACTTCCGGCATGCCGTCGGGGAAATAATTCTCGCCCGCCGCATAGCCGTCCTCCTCGTTGTGCGCATAACGGTAATCGCGGCCATAATCGAGCTGCTTCATCAGCTTGGTCGGCGCATTGCGCAGGTGCAGGGGCACCGGTCGTGAGCTGTCCTGTGACACATGCGCGCGGGCAGCATTATACGCGACATAGCCTGCGTTCGACTTGGCCGCCACCGCCATGTAGATTACCGCCTGCGCCAGTGCTAATTCTCCTTCTGGTGAACCGAGGCGCTCATAGGTTTGTGAGGCATCCAGCGTGAGCTGGATCGCGCGTGGGTCGGCCAGGCCAATGTCTTCCCACGCCATGCGCACGATGCGTCGCGCCAGGTACTTGGGGTCGGCACCGCCGTCCAGCATGCGCACCAGCCAGTACAGCGCGGCATCGGGGTTGGAGCCGCGCACCGATTTGTGCAGCGCGGAGATCTGGTCATAGAAGGCCTCGCCGCCCTTGTCGAAACGGCGCAGGCTCTGCGCCAGCGTGTTGTCGAGAAAGGCGGCGTCAACCAGTTTTATGTCTGCAGTCTGCGCCGCAGTCTGCACTTGCTCCAGCACATTGAGCAGGCGGCGAGCATCGCCGTCGGCAAAGGCGATCAGCCGCTCGCGTGCCGCCGCATCAAACTCCAGCCCCTGCAGCGCTTGCTGTTGTGCGCGCTCGAACAGCTGGCCGAGCTCTTCTGCCGTAAGCGATTGCAGCACATATACCTGCGCCCGCGACAGCAGCGCGCCGTTGACCTCAAACGAGGGATTTTCGGTGGTGGCGCCGATGAAGGTCACCAGCCCCTGTTCGACAAAGGGCAGGAAGGCATCCTGCTGCGATTTGTTGAAGCGGTGCACCTCGTCCACAAACAAGATGGTGTGGCGGCCGTTCTGCTGCAGCACGTGCTGCGCCTGCGCGATGGCATCGCGGATATCCTTTACCCCTGACAGCACCGCCGACAGCGGCACAAACTCCGCATCGAAGGCCGACGCCATCAGCCGGGCTAGCGTGGTTTTTCCAACCCCGGGCGGCCCCCACAAGATCATGGAGTGCAGCTTGCCCGAGGCAAACGCCATGCGCAGCGGGCGACCCGGCCCCAGCAGATGGGATTGGCCGATGACTTCGTCTATGTGCTTGGGGCGCAGGCGTTCGGCCAGCGGTGCGGCGGGGGCGGGTGAGTCAAACAGGCTGGCGGACGACATGGAAAACTTTGCTTGCTATGGGAGATTTACTCGCCCAGCACATCCGCGCCCTTGGGCGGCACGAACTTGAACAGCGAGGGCGAAAGTTTGGGGTTGATCTGCATTTTGCTGAAGCGCAGTTCGGTTTTCAGGCCGAAGGCATCGCGCAGTTCCATCACCACCAGTTCGCCCTGTGCGTTGAAGGCCATCGCGATTTTTTCAAAGCCGGTGTCGGGCGCTTTGGCGGTCGCATCCAGCCACTCCAGGCCGTCGCGGCTGCCGCTGTCTTGCAGCACAAAGGCGCGCTCGATTTCGTTGTTACCGGAGAGCAGGGCAGCGGGGCTGCTGCCCAGCGCCGCATCCAGTTTCTTCACCGTGACCTGGTTCAGGTCCACGTCATACAGCCAGAACTTGCTGCCGTCGCCGACGATGATCTGCTCATAGGGCTTCTGGTACACCCAGCGGAACTTGCCCGGGCGTACAAACTGCATGGTGCCGCTTGCTGACTGGATTTTCTTGCCTTTCTTGTCCTGCACCACCTGGGTGAAATTGGCCTGGCCGGACTGGCTGGTGTTGATGAAATTTCTAAGCTTGTCGCTTGCGCCAGCGTTAACCGTGGTGGCCATGCCTGCCAATAACAGGGCTGAGATGCCGATAGATATATTTCTTAACATATTGATTATATTTAATAAATTAGATTGATAACAATGAGGTGATGCATCAGGCATCGCGTTTGGGCGCCAGCACTTCGCGGTTGCCGTTGCTCTGCATCGGCGTGACGATGCCGGCTTTTTCCATCTGCTCGACCAGGCGCGCGGCGCGGTTGTAGCCGATGCGCAGGTTGCGCTGCACCAGCGAGATGGAGGCGCGGCGCGATTTCACCACGATGTCGACGGCCTGATCGTACAGCGGATCGGCTTCCGCATCGACCATGCTGCTGCCGCCTTCTTCGCCGCCTTCGCCTTCATCCAGCGAGTTGAGCACGCCGTCGATGTATTGCGGTTCGCCCAGTGACTTGATGTGCTGTATCACGCGGTGCACTTCCTGGTCGGACACAAACGCGCCGTGCACGCGCTGCGGATAGCCGCTGCCGGGCGGCAGGTAGAGCATGTCGCCCTGGCCGAGCAGGGCTTCCGCACCCATCTGGTCGAGGATGGTGCGCGAGTCGATTTTGCTCGACACCTGGAAGGAAATTCGCGTTGGCACGTTGGCCTTGATCAGGCCGGTAATCACGTCGACCGACGGGCGCTGCGTGGCCAGTACCAGGTGGATGCCGGAGGCGCGTGCCTTCTGTGCCAGACGCGCGATCAATTCTTCTACTTTCTTGCCCACCACCATCATCAGGTCGGCCAGTTCGTCGATAAACACCACGATGAACGGCAGCTCTTCCAGTGCCTCAGGGTGCTCGGGGGTGAGGGTGAAAGGGTTGGTCAGCGGCTGCCCGGCCTTGATCGCATCGCGTATCTTCTGGTTGTAACCTGCCATGTTGCGCACGCCGAGGCTGGACATCAGGCGGTAGCGCTTGTCCATTTCCTGCACGCACCAGTTCAAGCCTGCGGCAGCCTGGCGCATGTCGGTGACCACCGGCGCCAGCAGATGCGGGATGCCCTCGTATACCGACAGCTCCAGCATCTTGGGATCGATCAGCAGCAGGCGTACTTCCTGCGGCGTGGCCTTGTACAGCAGGCTCAGGATCATGGCGTTGATGGCTACCGATTTGCCCGAGCCGGTGGTGCCGGCCACCAGCACATGCGGCATTTTTGCGAGATCGGCCACCACCGGTACGCCGGAAATATCCTTGCCCATCACCATGGTCAGCGGGGACTTCATTTCGGCATAGGCTTGCGAACTGAGTATCTCCGACAGGCGCACCATCTGTCGTTTCGGGTTGGGCAGTTCCAGCGCCATGCAATTTTTGCCGGGGATGGTTTCCACCACGCGCAGGCTCACCACCGACAGGGCGCGTGCCAGATCCTTGACCAGGTTAGTGATCTGGCTGCCTTTGACGCCGATGGCGGGTTCAATCTCGTAGCGTGTAATCACCGGCCCCGGATAGGCCGCCACCACTTTGACTTCGACGCCAAAATCCTTCAGCTTGCGTTCTATCAGGCGCGAGGTAAATTCCAGGGTATCGGTTGAAATGGTCTCGACTTCGGCCACAGCCTGATCCAGTAAATGCAGGGGAGGCAAGTCCGAGTCCGGCATTTCGGTAAACAAGGGGCTCTGTTTTTCCTGGATCTTGCGGCTGGACTGGGGCACTTCCAGCGGCGCCGGCTGGATGAAGATCGGCTCATGCTCTTCGGCGCGTTTCTTTTCTTTACGCACCGTTACCAGGCGCTCGCTTATGGCCTGCGCACCGATGCGCTTGTCCTGCCAGGTACGCCAACTGTTGCGCGACCACAGATAGGATGTTTCAACGCGCACACCCAGCCAGTCGATCAGGCGCAGCCATGACAAGCCGCTGAACAGGCTGAAACCGCTGGCGATCAGCACAAATAAAAACAGGGTGGAGCCGGTGAAACCCAGCAGATGAGCCAGCGCATTGCCCAGCACTGCACCCAGCATGCCGCCCGGCGCCAGCGGCAGCTGTACCGCCAGGCTGTGCATGCGGATGAATTCGAGCGCGCTGCTGGACAGCAGCAAGATGGCATAACCGATCAGTGCCAGCCACAGGGCACGTTTGTCAAACAAACCATTGAGCTCTTCATGATCCGGATGCAGGCTGTGGTAGTTCATGCGCACACGATGCAATAAAAACGCCACCCACCACCATGCAGAGAAGCCAAAAATATACAGCAGCACATCGGACAGCCAGGCGCCTACTACACCGCCCGGATTCTGCACCAGCACCCCGCTGGCGCTGTGCGACCAGGACGGGTCAGTGCGGTTGTAGCCATACATGATGAGAACGAGATAGATCGCCACCGCCACCAGCAGCAGCCAGCGTGATTCGCGCAGCAATGCGGCGAGTCTTGCGGGCAACGGGGTGGCGGGACGCTGGGCACGGAATGGGGTCATCGTTTTAACCGCGCAGTGTAAGTATTCAGAATCTGTCTCAATCTTTGTTCAAACGCCATTGCGGCCCTCGCGAGCAAGCGTAATCAATCCCAGCTTCTGGGCCTTGCGTACAGCATCCATGCGGCTGCTGACCTTCAACACCTGATAGGCAGCAGCGACGTGAACTTTGATCGTACCTTCGGCGAGATTCATTTTCAGTGCAATTTCCTTGTTTGACAATCCTTCAGCCAGATACTGCAGGGCTTCCAGCTGGCGTTTGGTCAGCCCATGTTTGTTGCCGAACTGACTGCTTCTCTCCATCTCGGCCTGGTTCATTTCAGTCAGATCGCGTTCAGCTTCAGACTGCGTCAACAGTTGCGGCGGAAAGTAGATGCCGCCATCCAGCACGACACGCAAGGCATTAACCATCATTTTTCCCGAGGACATTTTGGAGATGAAACCCATCGCGCCGTATTCCATCACACACTCTATTTCAGCACGCTGCTCGGAGCCGGAAACGACAACCAGAGGAATCCCCGGAAAACGATGGTGGAAAATTCTGATCGACGCGACGCCATCGCTGCCCGGCATATTCAAATCCACCAGAGCCAGATCAAGTCCCGGATTCGCTTCCGCCTGCCTCAGCGTTTCTGCAAAATCGCCAGCGCAGATAATGTAGACTTGCTCGCTGAGCTGCTGCAATACATAGCGCATGCCGTCGCGAAACAAAGCATGGTCATCAGCCAACAGAACCTGCAATTTCATTTTCCCCCCGCAGCGTATTTATTCTTTTTCACATCATACCATTTCAGCGCAGGGCAATTACAGCGTCATTGCGCAGCGGTGTTCAGCCTGGAATTTGCGCTGCTTTCCAGCTGCAGTGCAAAATACATGATGGAACGCAAACGGGCGGGGCTGATAGGCTTGTGCAACAGCAACGCACCGCTGGACCGGATTTCCTGCAACGTCTGCGGTGCAGTGTCTCCCGTCAGAACCAGCGTCGGGATGGGTGTGTCCCACAGTTCCCGCAGCTGCCTGATGGCGTCAATCGCGGTTAATTCCAGCGGCAAACGATAGTCGCAAATGAGTATATCGGGGCGTACACCGGCCAGCACCATGGGTTTCAGCACGCCATTGGGCAGCTCACCGTCATAGACTATGCAGCCCCATTCCTGCATCAGCCTGGAAGCCATCAGCCTGATCTCACGATTGTCTTCAACCAATGCCACGGTGATACCGCTCAGGTCATGTCTGGATTGTTTGGTGACTTGCGGCTGCATCAGGTGCAACTCTTCACCCTGCGGGATGCTGAAACTGAATACCGATCCCAGGGCAGGTTTGGAAACCACCGTCACTGTGCAGCCCAGAAGCGCTTCCATGCGGCGTACGATAGCCAGGCCAAGACCGAGCCCCTTGAGCCGGTCACGATGCTGATTGTCCACCTGGTAATATTCCTCAAATATGTGCGGCATGCTTGCGGCGCGTATACCTATACCGGTATCCATTACGTCAAATTGCAGCATATCGTCCATGCTCTGGCAGCTTACCTGCACCTTGCCGATGTCGGTGTAACGGATGGCATTCGAGATCAGATTGCGCAGGATACGTTCCAGCAGGTGTGGATCGCTGTATCCGACCTGGTCGCTGGGCAGAACGACAAGCTTCAGGTCTTTGGCGAGTGCCAGCGGCATAAATTCTGCCTGCAGCCGCTCGAATACCTCCTGTACCCTGAAGTGCTGTTTGATGGCTTGCACTACGCCGGCATCAAATTTGGAAATATCCAGCAATTCGTCAAACATATCCACCAGCGCGCCGACAGACTTCCTTATCTGCAAGGACAAATGACGCCTGTCATGTTCCTTGGATGCTTCCTGCAGTGATTCGCTGAATAACACCAGCGCCTGCAGCGGCTGGCGCAAATCATGGCTGGCAGAGGCGAGAAAACGCGACTTGTCGCGGTTGGCCGTTTCGGCAATCCCCATTTGTCTGATTAACTGCATGATCAGGAAATCGTTTTCATGGCGCTGATATAACGATTTCCAGAAAGTCTTGCTGAGTTCGCGGCCTGCACTGAGTGAGCCTGTGATGAACAGCAGCAGCATGCTGGCCAGTATCCAGTGTTTATTGTCATCTGTCAGGATGAGGCGGACAAGTATGGGCAGGCTCACGCCAATGACGTAGATATACAGTGCGGGCGGATAAACGGAATCCAGCGTGACAGCCCCGGCTACCAGCCCCAGTACCAGACAGATCATCAATGCCTGATACGCCAGATCCGGCGGGAAGAACCACAGCGCGATCCCCCCCCACATCAGTGCCACGGCGGCGGCGAGCAGATTAAATTTCTGGCTCCAGCGCCTGCATTGCTGGACGGTGTCGAGCTGTGTGCGGTAGCGCCACCACAGCAACATTTCAACGGCATGCATGGCATAGATCAGTGTCAGCCACGACAGCAGCTGCAGATGGTCTGCTCGCTCCCAAAACAGCCACACAAACAGCGGCTCAAGCAGTATCTGGCTGAGCACCATAACCGGATACAGGCGCAAGCGGGCGCGCAACTGGTCGGCGCGAATGCGCAGATTTTCCTCGGTAATGTGGAAAGACACTTCCCCTGCCAGCGATTGTAAAAATGTAGTGCCCATGAAGATGTTTGCTCTGTTTCGGATAATCCGATTGAGTGTGGATGAATTAAGCCTGCAAGCGGATCAGGGCGGAATGGAATCAGCCAGCCTGATCAATCTTCGTATTACTTGTTGCTCTATACGGCTGTTCACAGGGGACGCATTCATCTAACAAGCTGATATTTAGATATTTGGCAATCTCGCGCGCGTCGGGAGTCGCCTGGTGCGGCATGATCCCGAGCAGGGGGGCATCGATACGCTGCTGCAGCGCCAGAATATTTTCATCCAGCGCGGCCATCCCCGGATCCAGCACATTGGCCACCCATCCCGCACATTTTAAGCCGCAATCATTGATAGCACGCACCGTGAGCAGTGCGTGGTTCAGGCAACCCAGGCGCATGCCCACCACCACAATGACAGGCAGTCCAAACGCGATCGTCAGATCAGCGCTATCCTGGGTATCATTCAGCGGCACCTGAAAGCCGCCGGCGCCCTCGACGATGACAAGCTCTGCCTGTGATTCAAGCTCATAATATGATTCCAGGATACGATCAAAATTGATGCGCACCCCTGCGTTGTAGGCGGCAATGTGCGGTGCGACGGGATGGATAAAACTATAAGGATTGATCTGGCCCAGGGTAGCCAGGATATTGGTGGCAGCGCGCAAGTTTTTAACATCTTCGTTAAGGCCATCTTCGTCACAACCGGCCGCCACCGGCTTCATTCCGGCGACGCGCTTGCCCTGTGCGGCGAAGGCATGCAACAGCGCGCAACTGGCCAGTGTTTTGCCAACGCCGGTATCGGTGCCTGTGACGAAGTAATTCATGTCAGTTTTTGGGTTCTCTGTGGCTCAAGGTCAGGTATAGCGGCTGCAATGAGCCGGGGTGAGGATTCACTCTTTGTGCTGCTGGATCGGGCCGGGTGCAAAACCGAACAATTCTTCCAGCTGCATTTCGCTGATCAGCTGGTTGGCGCAGGCTTGCCCATGTACACGCACGACTTCAGCCAGAATCAGCCGCGCACTGTTTCGATTGTAGCCACCTCCAAAATCGACCTGGACTTGCAGTAACTGGCGAGCCTTATCGAGGGTCATATGACTAAGGGTCCGTGATATTCTTCGCCTTCAACCGCTGCAATGGTGGTAGCGGCTGCGGATAGCTTGCCTGACTGGCTTTCGTGGTCTACTTGAACCTGCAACAGCGTAACGACACACTTTTCGATATCGTCATAAGAATCATGACCTGTGCCAAACTGCTCGGCGGGAGAGTAGAAAAACTGGCAGCGGAAACGATTTTCATCGACTTTATACACCACGAACTGCGCGCCGCGTTCACTCCAGTAGAGGGTCGGGCATATGGTCAATTCATCCGATAACAGATCAAGTTGCAATTCACTATCCGCCAGTTGCAGCAACGCGTTTGCCATAACGCTGTTCTAGCAGGCCCGCCACATACTCCTGCATTTCTTGGGAAAAATCGCTAATTGGGTTTTGCATATTGAAGTAACCGGATGTGATGTTGGGTATTGTAGTGCTTGTTGCCAGTAAATTTGCGCAGAATCGACTTAAGTTTGCGCCCAGGGCAGGCCGGCATGACGCCAGCCATTATGGGAGTTGCGGTGGTGCTGTTCGTCGAGGTCGCCTTCAAAGCCGTTCAGCACGTTGTAGACTTCCTGCAATCCCGCCTTTTCCAGCGCCAGGCCGGCATCGGCCGAACGCCGGCCCGAGCGGCAAATCAGCACCACGGGGCGGTTGAGGCTGGCCGCCTTTTTGACGTGAGAAACAAAGTTTGGATCGATGTCCCAGTTCGGGCCGTCGACCCAGGGAATCAGCATGGAACCGGCAGGATGACCGACGAACATGTATTCCATCTCGCTGCGCACGTCGATAAAAACCGCCTCGGGATTGGACTGCAAAAAATCATAAGCCTGTTGCGGGGTGAGGTGTTGCATGGCGCTACTCGTTGACATGGCGCGGCGCGACATTGAGCTTCACTGAATATTTGCCGCGCGTGCCGGTGATGCCGGCTACTTCGGTCATCGTCATCACGCGTACGTTGCGGTTGCCCTTGATGCGGCGCAGATTGATTTCAAGGCCGCAGGTGGGATGGCACAGTTTGGGGAAGTAACGATACAGCAGAGAAGTGCGGCCACCCAGGGTTAGGCTCTTTTCCAGCTTGCCGCATTCTGCTGCTTCCAGTGCGGCCGTCATCACGCTGATACCACCACCGACGACCAGAATGGTCTGGCTAGTTGCGATTGAAGTTGTCAAATCAGTTCTCCGCTAAGTTTCGTTAACATTATAAACCAAAAAGCTGCAAACAAAAAAATGTGCGTGGTGCCAAATACACGCAATTTAAAATCATTTTTTATTTTACTGATAATCCAATCTTCTTCAAAACGCCGGTATTCGAGTTATTCCTGCGGCAACAGCTCCAGCGTGTTTATTTTAAAAGTCATATGTTCCAGGTCGCCTAAAATCCAAGTATAGGGCGCGATGATTCCAGGTGCATGGATGCCGGCAACCGTGCCGGGATTAACCAGCGTGGTATGTCCGCCTTTTACGTTGGTAAATTGCACCACCTCGGCTATATGACTATGCCCGCAGCAGATAAGATCGTAATCCCCGGTGCAAGCCATGCCGTGGCCATAATGGGGGTAATGGGTGACGAAAATGCGCCGTCCGCCCAGTTCAAGCGTGGCGTCCATGCCGTGGTATACAAGTTTGCCGACAGACTTGGCCATCAGGTTATGGATAGCCATCGTATCGCCCATATTGTTGCCGTGTACCACGTGTATGGGCAAGCCAAGCTTGAGGGATGCGCGCAGGGTATGGGCGCCTATCACATCGCCGCAATGAATAACCGCCTTCGCCCCGGCTGAATGTGCTGCCGAAATGGCAGAAGCGAGTGGTTCGGAACGATCATGACTGTCGGAGACGATGCAGATTTTCAATTTTCTTTGCCGTATTTGATAATGAGTCAAGTGCTCAATTGGCGGCATAATTGTCGATTAATAACCCCGACATTAGGCGCAATTGGCTGGTTTAGTGTCTATAACTATATCGGGTGGTGTAATTATAGCCCAGTTGGGGGGGAGCCGGATTATTTGTAAGCATGCCTTCTCGGACAATATGTTTGCGTGTCTGTTCCCGATTTAATGCGTTTGACACTGATGTTATCAGGGATAATTGGATGCTTGCTCAATTAGATGCAATTTGTTACCTTTGCGCACATAGCTATATCAGGGGGGATGATATAACCCGCTTGGGGGGGATCTTTTCTTGCCCGGCAATGCTCTAACTCGTGGTTCGTTGTTGTTATGTCATTTAGACTGACTTCCTAAATCTTGCATCATGGGTACTCTTAAATAAGGTTTTTCTGATGAAGCCAAAAATTCATCTTGTCGGTGGCTGCGCTTCTACTTTTGTGAACGAGGTAGTGAGCAAACACGCGCCTGAGTCAGGCAATGATAGCAGCGAATCCGCGGCTTCAAAAAATGGCGAAGCAGTAGCCCTGCTTGAGGGCTTTCTGACAACAATAATTGCGGCGGTGGATGCCAGCGCCGGCATTGTCCGCATCTTGTCGCCCGATGGATTTCAGTTCAGGTCGATAGGCTGCAGCGGGTTGCCAGCCGAGGTGTGCAAGAGCGAGAGCGTGGTTGATGCAGGGTGTGGAGTGTGTGGAAAATCGGCGAGCTCAGGGGCCGTCGAGTCATCGGATGCCGATTTTTGCATGAGCCGGTACGGCGCTGCTTTTTTTGCTGAGGCATGCAAATTTGTGCTGGCTGTGCCACTGGGAAATATCGACAACGAGGATGACCAAACCGGCGTGCTTACGCTGTTTTTTGCTGCCGAGCAAAATGTAACGGATGAGCGTGAGCGCACGCTCAAATCATACGCCGAGCTCATGCAAATCGCGTTGAAGAATATCTGGCAGAATGAAGATAGCTACCAACTTAATCTGCTGGCTGAACGGCAGTCGATCGCCAACGAGATTCATGACTCGCTGGCGCAAACGTTGTATTACGCAAAAATTCGCGCCAGCCTGCTGCTGGATGCAATGAAATCAGATAACGATCTTCTTGCGTACAAGTGTGCGCAGGATATCGATGAGGCGCTGGAAAGCAGCCAAAAAACGGTGCGGGAACTAGTGACGCATTTCCGCTGCCAAATGGATCCCAAGGGCTTGAAGTACGCACTGCAGAAGCTGGTCAAAGACTTTATTGCACGGACCGGCATTACGCTGGAATATGACAATCAGCTGGAAGATATTAATCTGCCGCTCGAATATGAATTACAGATATTTTTGATCATCAGAGAGTCTTTAGTGAATATTGCCACCCATTCTGGTGCTAGTATTGCGCGTTTGACTATTACTTGTATCGATGGTCAGTACCAGTTTGCGGTCGAAGATAACGGCGGCGGGGTAGGTGATAGCGCTCCGCCCGAAGGCCATTACGGTTTGGAAATCATGCGTGAACGCGCATTACGTATCGGTGGGACGGTTGGGGTGGAAAGTGTGGAAGGGCTGGGCACGCGTGTACAGTTAATTTTTAGTGCCCCTGCGGCGAACCCGGGATGAGATCCTGAGGCACTCGGGGTTAACGGAGAAGTAATAATGGATGAACAGATCAAAGTTGTTCTGGTTGACGACCATAGCTTGTGTCGTCGCGGACTGACTGAACTTCTGACACTGCGTTACAACATCAATGTTGTTGGCGCGACAGCGCAAGTCAAGGAATTGACGCAGCTGTTGCGCGAGCATAAGCCTGATTTGCTGGTGATGGATTTGCGCATGGAGCCGCTCGATGGCTTCGGCGTGCTGGCGCATATCCGCAAAGAGAATTTTGACACGCCGGTGGTGATCCTGACCATGAGCGATTCCGAGGCTGACCTGGCCACTGCGTTGCGCGCCGGGGTGCGCGGTTACCTGCTCAAGGATATGGCGCCGGATGATGTGGCCGATGCGATACGCCGGGTTGTGGCAGGCGAGATGGTGGTGGCACCGGCAATGACGGTCAAAATGATCGGCATCCTGCAGCACGGGCAACGCGGCAAAGAGGGCAAGTCTTCGATGTCGCTGCTGACCGAACGGGAGCGCGAGATCTTGCAGCTCCTGTCGCGCGCCGAAAGCAACAAGGCCATCGCGCAGACGCTGGGCATCAGCAATGATACGGTCAAGCAGCATGTGCGCCACATCCTGACCAAGCTCCATCTGACCTCAAGGGTCGAAGCCGCGGTGTTGTATGCGGTGGAGCAAAAGGGCATAGAAGGACGCTAGGTCGGGTTGTAACCCGACAAATCACTCTGAAGGGCGACCTCGCTCGATAATTTCTGAAATCCATTCGTTTACGCAAAGAACCCCATGGACTCCCAAAACCTCACACTCTCTAACCTCGCCGCCATGGAGGACTACGATCCCAACTCGATGCCGGTAGAGCAGGCACGACAGCTGATCAAACAATTCCTGTCACCCATCACGGAATACGAAACGATCAGCATACAGGATGCTTTCCATCGCACCCTTGCAGCCGATGTGCTGTCGCCGATGAATGTGCCGCCGCATGATTACTCGTCGATGGATGGCTATGCGGTGCGTGCTGCCGACCTGACCGGCAGCAACAAGTTAAAAAAGATTGGCAGCTCCTTTGCCGGTCATGCCTTCGATGGCACAGTGGGCGCGGGAGAATGCGTGCGCATCATGACTGGGGCAACCATCCCTGCGGGAAGTGATAGCGTGGTGATGCAGGAGCAGGTCAAGGCAGATGGCGACATCATCGAGATAGGCGCAGCTTGCAAACGCGGGCAGAATATTCGTCTGGTCGGTGAAGACATCGTGCAGGGTGCGGTAGTGTTGGCACAAGGTCAGCGTATCAACGCGGCCGAAATGGGTCTGCTCGCTTCACTGGGTTTTGCTGAAATCACTGTGTATCGCAAACTCAAAATCGCCATCTTTTCTACCGGCGATGAATTGATACAACCCGGAAAGAGTCTGGCCAGCGGGCAAATTTACGACAGCAACCGTTTTACCCTCATCGGCCTGCTGACAGAACTGGGCGCGGAAATTCTCGATATGGGCAGCATCCGCGATGACAAGGATGCCGTCCGTACAGCGCTGCTAACGGCTTCCAGCAGTGCTGATGTGATCATCACCAGCGGCGGTGTGTCGGTCGGCGATGCTGACTATATCAAAGAGTTGCTGGATGAACTTGGCGAGGTGGTGTTCTGGAAGCTTGCGATGAAACCGGGCAGGCCGCTGGCCTACGGCAAAGTGGGCAAATGCCATTTCTTCGGCCTGCCCGGCAATCCGGTGGCGGTGATGGTGACCTTCCTGCAGTTTGTGCGCAATGCACTGTGGGAATTGATGGGGCAACATCCCAAGCCTGTATTCACCTTTCAGGCGATTTGCACCACACCGATCAAAAAGGCGGCGGGGCGCACCGAATTTCAACGCGGCATTCTGACCCAGGGTGCGGACGGCATCTGGCTGGTGCAAACTACCGGCGAGCAAGGCTCGGGCATCCTCAGCTCGATGAGCCGTGCGAATTGCTTTATCGTGTTGCCGATGGAACAGGGCAATGTGGAGAAGGGTTCGGTTGTTCAGATTCAATTATTCTGATTTTGGTTTGTAGGTTGGGCTTCGTGCCTCAGCCCAACCTACGGGCTGCGAGTTATTCTGTTTTAAATAATATCGGTTAAGTTGGAGAGTTGCCGGGGGCAGCCCGGCGGCTGGGTACTTTCTTTTGCTTCGCCAAAAGAAAGCGGAATTATGGAGCAACAGCACAAAGTACGCAAAATCAAATAGTTAATCTAAATTGCAGCTCATAACCCGCTTTAGGCCGGTTTTTTCTTGTGCGCATTGCGCATATAGTTTTGCTACTATTCCGCGTTGCTTTTTATTTATGTTCGTGTATAATGCGGGTTATTGTACTTTTGAATGGAGTCCGTTATGGCAACTATTGACATCGAAGAGTTGCGTAAGGAAATTGACGCAGAAGAGAAAAGCTTGAATGAGAAAAAGGCTGTTCTTCGTTATCTTGAAAGCAAATCTGGAAAGCCGCCTAATCCTATTAAATCAAGCGCACCGGCTATTTCTGGAGGCGTAATACAGATAGATCAACTAATAGTTCCAGAGACCGGAAGGAGAACACTGGTTGATGATGTAGATGATATTACTAAGCGTTTTGGGAGCCAAGAATTTACAGTTGTGCATGTCGATGTGGTAATGCAACAACAAGGAATTAAGGATAAGTCAGGTGAATTCTTTCCTCGCTCTCGTATTTCCACAGCTCTTAGCAAACTAGAAGATGATGGTTTGATTGTCCGAACATTCAAAGGCGCTGGAAATGTCCCGCATCGATTCAAGCGTAAAGATGACGATCATGATTTGGCATGATAGAAATGCGAAAGCCTCAGAGTTCGCACCTCTGAGGCTTTCATTTGTGAACCCCGTTGTAGAGACGGCCATAAATAGCAATGGTGAGCTATTAAGGAGGGCTCGGATATGGCAAGCAACCATATAATCCGGTTAGTCAGATCATAGGCGATTAGGCCAGAACCAGCGTTAGTTATTGCTCAACGCCGGTTCGAATTATACCTATCCCATAAAAAATAGCAATTACTTAGCGTGCATTAAATAGTGCACGCCAGTATTCTTTTTGTCTTTTTTTTGCATCTTTTATGCTTAAACTAAGTATTTTAATATTTGAAAGGTAATAGTATGACAACCAAGAAAAGCACTACTGGTAATAAAGAAACAACCTCATCGCGTGTTGCAACAATCGCTTCCCAAGCATTACGTAATCCGGCGAGCGTTACCAACAAGCAAATCAAAGCCATTGCGGCAAGTGCGCTTACGAATGCTCAAGACAAGAAGAAGCTGCGTTAACTTCAACTAGCGGCGTAATTTTTAACACGCATTTAGTAGGAATGTGAATTACGCCACTTGCTTGTATGTTGTGCTTGTCCTCGATGTCAGCCATGTTGGGGGCAAGCACTTTTTGATCTTCTTCGTCATGGATTAAGAATCCGACTGAGACACACTTGCAAAGGTCTGAATGCTCGAAATCAGATATGCGCTGCCATGCGCCAACAGGTTGTCGACTATCTAACGAGGGTGTAAAAATTTTTGTGTAAACGGTCATTTGGCAGGAAACTGCCTAACTTCAAAAAGGAGTGACCATGACCGCAACAAAGAAAGCACCATCGCCGGATTTAATCGACCAACTGCTGGCTGGC